>Ga0307507_10000725_pt1 | contig 72448 bp, 23 predicted proteins | sample 7_EM_MG_FD_207223 | JGI IMG/M metagenome (GOLD analysis project Ga0307507, IMG submission 207223) | Populus trichocarpa ectomycorrhiza microbial communities from riparian zone in the Pacific Northwest, United States - 7_EM | ecosystem: Host-associated > Plants > Roots > Unclassified | place... | reverse complement strand
AGGCTGCGTGTCAAAAAAATACGACATAGGCTAGTCGGTCGAGTTGCCAAATGCCCTCAACTGCGCGCCAATTGCGTCAACCACCAACCATTGAGGCCATTGGTAGGGTACCATATTTTCCCGATGCATTAGTACCAATAACAAAGCCTAAGAACTTTATCTTAGTAACATTAAACTCGCTCTTCTTAATATCCGCTTATAAGCCTGCCTCTTAAAGCTTCTACAGGACCTTCTTAACATGGACCTCATACTCTAGCAGGTCGTCTGAGTAGATTAGGATGTCGTCCATATAGGCTGTATAGAAATCATCTAGGTAGTTAAAAAGGACATTATTAATAAATCTCTAGAAGGACGTAGGGCCGTTATATAGTCCAAAGGGTACAATATAGTACTTATATAATCCGTACCTTGTACAGAAGGTAGTTAACTCCTCTACCTCTTCCTTTAGCTATATACAGTAGAAGGCCTGCCAAACGTCTAACTTAATAAAGATCTTAGCTCTTAATAGCCTAGTCAACATCTCCTTAATTAATAGTAGCGGGTAACGGTCCTTTTTAGTAATTACATTAAGCTTTTAAAAGTTGACGTAGAATTACCACCCCCCTCCTAGCTTCTTAGCAAATAGGACCAGAGCTACAAAGGGTGTATTGCTTAGTACAATAAACCCCTTCTATAGGTGCTCCTGTAGATAGGCCTTAACTAGCTCTAGCTGTTCTAACGATATATTATACAGCGGGCTAGGGGCTAGTTCTCTACTGCTGCTTTCAAAAACAATATCATAGTCCACCCCCTCGCGATACAGTGATAGCATATCAGAGGTAGCTTTTAAGAAACCGTCAGCATACTCTTAATAGGGCTATAGTAGCTTTTCGTAGATAAGCCGGCGGAGTTCTTCCTTATTATCTAGTAGCGCGTCCTGTCCCTTCTTGTCCTCCATTAGTTGGTCTATTTTATAGAGGCTGGTATATCCAATTACTATATCCTTACGCTTTGCTCCTCGTAGGAAGTTCCTTGCCTTAAGTAGCATAATATCTACTACTCTAAACTCCCTAGCAGATAAAGGCCTCCTTACTCTTAGCTTTAACGGTAAAGCTGGCCTAGGGTAGAGCTGGTCTTCCATTTTCCTAATTACATCTTAGGTATTAATCTTCCAAGTATACCTATAGTCGTACAAGGTCCGCTTAGCTTGCTTTAGCTTAGCCTATCCCTCCAGCTTGATTTTAGTAGAGGACTTCTTCTCTTAAAGTTCACTAATCGCGACTATACATTTAAGGATGCGTTAGGGGATAGACTTAGACTCTTAATCTAGCAGTGCGTCTCTTTAATCTGCGTCTCTCTAGTAATCCTCATTAATTAGCGGGGGTAGGAGCTCCTTTCTTAATATAATTACGTCCTGCCTGCTATGGTAGTTCCTCTTAGTTCGCCATACCAAGGCCCAGCACTTGCAATTAATAAGGGCCCTAGTCTTCTCAAACCACCTACGACCAATAAGAAGATCGTGGCGGCCCATATCACAGAATAGGAACCACGTGGGGACTTATCGGCCATCTATAACTAGGTTAACCCTAAAGAGCTATCTAATTATATCTATCTGCTAATTATTATAGCCAGATACGGCGACTCCTTGTCCCTTAATCCTGTAGAACTTTAGTTACAGTCGTTGCTTAATAATCAGCCGTAGCTTATAGTGTATAAAGGCTTCTCCGCCCGCGCCAGAGTCAAGCAGGCTTACCATATTAAGAGCTACGCCACCTAGCGCAATCCTGCATAGCATTATAAGGGCTGCGCCTCCTAAGATCTCCTTTAGCTATACAGGCGCTGTATTAATTGCTCCAATCTGCTCTAGGCAGGAGACTTCTCCTAGAGCTACTTATTTTCCAACTCCGCCAAGTTAGTAACTATCTTGTATTCTTCACTTCGGTTAATTGCTTTAGCTTCCGTCTTCTTTGGCGCTATATAGTCATTAGAGTAGTGTCCTTACTTACCACAGTTAAAGCAGGTAACTGGCGCTTTTATAGCTAGTGCTAGAGTTAAAGGCTACCAGGAAGAGGGGGGACCTTTAATCTCTTTAGCGCCCCTAATAGAAGCTCTCTTACTAGCCTAGGCTACTCTGCGGTCACTTCGTTCCTTACCTATCTACTTTAGACCTCAGGCGTACTATTAGGCAGTCTTACAATAGGCCTAGAAGCTACAGTCTTCGTCTACCACCTTAACTTCCATTTAGACGCGTAGGCTGTTATAAAGCTTATTATAAAGCTCCTCTTTCCACTAATCTTATAGCATCCTTAAGATATTTGCTAGCCGTATAAAGTTAGATTAGAAATTGTTAAAGTCTCCTAGGTACGGCATCTTGAGACTTTTAAGCTCCTGCTAGGCCTTAATACGGCGATCTGGGTCCTTAAAGACGTTCTCTAGGAACTCAAGTACTTCTTTACTAGTAGGGTTGCGTTCTGCATCGCGCTCTGCCTCTAGGTAGGGTAAGAGGTAGTCATAAGCTTTGCCTCCTACACGTGTCTTAATATACGCTACTTTTGCATCCTCTTCCTAATCTGGGTTGTCTTAATAGAACCAGTCTGCATTAGATCGAAGCTTGTTTCATATATAGCCGCTCTAGGCGCAATAGGTAGGCTCTTTCCCATCTATCAGCGTAGGTGGGTCTAGAAACTTTACTATACGTCCTAAACCCGTAACACTGCTTATCTAAGAGAGTGGTGTCCCTTCTTATATTATCTATAACGGTATGCTTCCTCGCTCGCTGTCTTCCCAATCTAGGGCTTGTATAGTGACCTTGCGGCCCATCCTTAATATCTTCTAATTGGCCTTGCGGAGCTCATCTATCCTATTATCTAGGTGCTCCTTAAGCTCCGCTATCTTTGCCTTAGCCTCCTCTTTTCCATCTAGGGCCTCATGCGCGTGGTTATTTGCGAGACGCCATAGCATAGCGACCTACTATTCTAATACCTTCCTTCATATTCCCTGGAGCCTCAGCTCCTCTACAAGTTCGGTTATAGGTATCTTAGCCAGGCTCTAAGTAGTCGCGGCTATAAACTCCCTCTTGGTCTCTATCTTAAAGTATATAGGGTTCTCATCATCTTCTAACTGTGTTATAAGGCGGTCCTATTTGCTCTTCATATCGTCTAAAAGCTCTGTCTCGCCATAGTACGGTTGGAGCTCCGGCGGCTCAAGTGACGCGTCTACGGGTTCCTCACGTGCTGCCAGCGTTGGGTCGGTAGCTATCTCTAGCGCGCTAGGCCTTAACACGCTCCTTTTTACCATAGTATCTCTTTTGCTTTCTTAGGCAACTCTTACCACTAAGATTATAATTAGGGTAATCCTTTTAATCTAATTACTGCAGTCTCTTCTTTCAGCTGCTTAATCTACTGTCGCAATTGCCTGCCTCAAGCAGGGCTTAGTGGGTTGGTTAGTCTGTAGTCGTGGTAGTAGAACTGGCTACGCGTTTAACCATTGGACCTAGTATTATATCGCCTCTATAGGCCAATTGGGGTAGACCTTAGTCTAATATCACGGCTAGCTTCCTGTGGGAGCGGTCCGATAGATCAAGCAACAATAAGGGGCTATATTATGAATAGACTAAGGTAAGGGCTCGAAGAAAGGGGCGCGGTAGACGACTATGTACATGTTCGGTCGTCGGGGCAACGTTGGGGCAACGTTGATCCGTGACCGACGACGCCTCAATGGTAGCTATGTAGACGAACCGTCACAACTAGAGCATCCGCTGAGCGGATATCACGCTCGGTAACAAAGGAAGAGAAGGTTAGAGTTATTTTAGAGCATTTATAGGACTGGCAATGGTCCTTTAGTAACCTTTCTTTAGCGTAGCTACAGCTTAATACTAATAAAAGAGAAGGCGTAAAAATAGATAAGGTGCAAAGAAAGAAGGCAAAAAAGAAGAAGGTAAAGAGGCTTATTACTACCCTTCTAGGAGATAAAGAAATCCGTAATGCAATTATAGAGACTACAGATATCCATTCGGAACTAGTTAATAGGGTCGTGAATATCCTTTATAAAGAGCTTTATAATCTTTAGCAAAAGACAGTTATTTTTAGCCCATGGAAGTCAGATCTAGAGTTTAAAGACATTTAACTCTTATAAGGCTATAAGGTAATTAGCTAATATGCCCCTCTACTCTACCAACTAATAGAAGGATTATCGGCATAATTAAGAAGTAATAAATCACGGAATCTATACCTAGGGCGGGTTGTTCTTCTTATATCTATCCTTTTATTAGGCCATACTCAAAACTCTACTAACTATTTTACTTAGCTTCTTAGTCTTTATCTTTAAGGCATAGATATAAAGCATTAGGTTCTATCACTGCTTTATAAACTAGGACTTATTAACGGATATAAGACGCTAAACTGCTAGAAGATGGGATTAGCTAAACACTCTAAGGAAGGTCACAATACCAGCAGCGGATATACTGGTGCTAACATTATTAAAGACTTACCTTTAATTAATGTCCACTTTTAATAATATCTATATTATATATAACAATTTTAACTACCTTAAGCAAACACAACATCAGTTAATTAGAGACACTAGTGTTTTCCATTTCTATACTACTAAAAAGCTTATCTATGGATCTTATATTCTCCCTAGTGGCCTTCTTTAAAGTATACTGTATAACCAAGTGCAGCTTTAGATTAAGGATATTGCTAAGGCGCCAGGTAATATATATAACAGCGTTTAAAATTAGATATCTATATTTGTGATTACGGATGCTCTCCAAAGCGCATATCCGGCCGCTATAAATGGTATTTTCGAATCTAATACTAAGCTTAAATATCCGCGTATGCCAGAGATTAACATTCTACTATCCGCGAAGATAACGCATATAAACCTAGGCCCTATTATAGAGAGCGAGGCTTCTATAAGTGGCAACTACTACGTACTTAAGACGATCTTCCTGGAGCAACTATAACTTAATTACGACAACGATTTCCAGGGCCGATTATATCTGGCATACAGTAATTAGAAAACCGCAAAGCTTATCTACGCCTATAAGCGGGAGCGGGCGGAGGCTGCGCTCCTATATAATAGCCACCGTTAGGTACTACCTATTCTAGGTCTTTGGTACCTCCGGTTAAACTTCCTATATACAATTATAAGGACTTTCTTTAGTGGTAAGCAATATGCGCAGCAGTACTCTATGCTCTACACTCATATAAATTACCTTAGGCGACGAAATATTCCTATAGAGCGCCCTCCCTTTCACCATCTTAAGGAGCTAGTACTGCACAGTTTTAATGCCTATATTATTACGCTCTTCTTAACACATATCCGCGGTAGGCTTAATATTCACAAAGAAGGTACAGTTAAAAGATATATTGGATTCTTAACGCCTGAGCAGTTTCTATAGCATATTAAGGATATCTATGTAGTAGGTTTCAGCTCTAAAGTTAGCCGAGAGGCCAATAAATTAATTCCTCCGTACCCCTCTACCCACGGAAGTTCTCAGATTGTAGATTAATTGCTTATAGTGCCTAGCTCCGCTACTACAAGCCAGCCTACTTAGATTATTAATATAGAGTTCTTTAATTATATTTGGTATCTACAGGTGGTTAAAACATATAAAGTGTTAAAATACGCTATTAAGCATGCGGATATCGGCCTTTTAAAGCATGCAATTGCCCGCCTTTACCTTTACTTTACCAGATTAAGGAGCAATAACTATGTATCTAAAATAATGTACTTTTAGAGGTTAATTGCAACAAAGGCATGTGACCTAGTGCTTTAGCGGGCCGTACTAGCGAATAGGCTAATTAATAATCGTGGAGAGCTAAATAGCTTTTTTAAAGCTAATTGACTTAATGAACTGCTAAATCTTTAGCTAAAGGAGTTACTCCAATTACGCGGAAACTTAACCTTTAGAGTAGACTCTCTATTTAGGTGGAGTGTTCTTACCATAAGCTATACTGGACCTCTTTATACTAAGTTTAAGGACGCGTTTGGTAAGCGGATAATATCTAATTATATAATTAAGTTTCCCGCGGTTAATATCCAGTCCCTTACAGATATGATTGCTAAGGACTTAATTATGCGTTAGTGTGTGCAGGACGTTGGGTTTAAGGCGCCTACTATTCTTTAACTTAAATTAAAGCGGCTCTTACAGGGCGGCATTACTGATTTTAATATACGGATGTCTTATATTAGCGGTTTACTATATGACCCTTATAAGGACGGATTTAACAAGGCTATAGATAATATGCCAGAGGACTTTTAAATACTTAGGCTTATAGTACGTTTCTGTCTTAATATATTAAGCTAGTTCTTTTTACTAATATTAATTCTAGCCAGCGTATAATCTTCTTAATGCGTAGTATATAATATAGCAGTTAGCTATTTTGTGGTGCGGATATATAAATCTCTTTATCTTAGCTTGTGCAGATATCTTTATCTTAACTTATACAGATATCTTTACTTTAGCTTATACAGATATCACAATATTAATTAAGTATATTTATTGAATGTAAGGCGGGGACTTAATTCCTATATATATAGTAGCAAAAAGGTAAGAGCTACTATTTTATTATTATAAACCCGCAACAACAGCTAACCCGCAGCAACAGCTAACTTATATCTACTTATTCAATATCCAGTAGCCCAGTATTACGTATAAGTGTAATAACACCACGCCTTAGGAACGCAAGCTTATTTTTTATCTCACTTAGAGAATCTCCAAACTCATTTAACTAGCGGTCTATAGCTTAAATATCTTTCGCCATATTAGTTACCCATTTATAAACCATATCAATGCGTATAAAAACAGCAATTGCTAAATACACCCCAACAGATCCCATGCTAGCAGAAGCGGCAGCAGCAATAGCAGCACCTAGCGTGCTAGCAATTAGTAAAAGAGTTAGAGGAGCAGCGGCAGAGCAGGTACCTCTACGGCCGCGCGTACTACTGCAAGTGGGAGTCTTAATGGGGGGAGAGGTCTTGGTTAGGGTGGGAGGCGTAGTAGCGTGGGTGGGAATGGTACGAGAATAAAGCTATACGGATATTAGTAATATCCGTATTATTAACATATAGATACCATACCTTCTTAGTAGGCGTTTTAGCTAGATTATTAGCAGAAGTTAATTTTATACGTTTTCTGCCCTAAGGTATAACCGGCTCTAGATTTAGTAAACTTTCCTATACGTATATTAGCTGACAGAATAATAGTATACTATTAGCACGTACCTTTCCACACGGCCTGCCACCTATATAACATCTTAAGCACGCACCCCTAAAATAAGGCCTAGAGTCCTTCTTATAAACGCGACATTCATAGCCATGCTTCTTGTATTGAGTATATAGCAGATTGCGCAGCTCACCAAAGCTACCCTTAATATTCTAGACATATATCAATATCCGCTAGCAACTTTTCTTCATATTCTCCCAAACACTAGCTTTTAGAGTGTACCATTTATTCGCTAACGGCACTTGGATAGAAAGGCGCTTATTTATATTCATAGTGCTGCAGAGATTGTAAGGGCTGCAGAGATTGCAAGAGGATAGAGAAGGGCTTTTAGGAGAGTTAGTGTCATTAAGATTGCTCTCTTTATCATTATCTAAAATCTCTAATATTTCTATTAGGTTACTATAAGAGGTAAATTAGTAAACAAGACATTAAAACAGTATAACTAACATATATAATTTAATGGCTATCTTGGCCTTTAAATTCGTATCAGCAGCCTTTTCAGCCTACTTTCTAAGAAAAGAAGATAAATAAGCCTTATCAAGTCTCCTTTTAGAAGCATTAGGTGGCGGCAGCAGAGAGGCAGACGGCGAAGAAGCGGACGGCGAAGAAACTGACAGCAAAGTGGTCCACGGCAAAGATGTAGGCAAGGGAAAGGCAGGCAGCGAAAAGATACGCGGATTTTCAGCGGATTTCGCTCTATCTATATTTTTGTCGTCTACTAAATCCTATAAAGAGCGCTTTGGTACATATTTTCTAAAATCACATTAGCTATAGGCATAATTTAGTATTAGAAAGCTTACTCTTTAGGAACAGAGTCCAAAGGCTTAGTAAGAGCAGCCATGGCGTGCTTAACAGCATCCTTGTTCATTTCACGTATATCAAGTTCCTCAACTGCCTAGCTGCTATTGTTTATATTAACATCATTTACAGGTATAAATAAAGGCATCGTAGATGGTAGAATGCCAAGGGACAGTGGATAAAACAACAATAATAAAGTTTACAGTGCGGTGCTATAAGGTGGAAGGTTAGTGGAGGAAAAAGAGGTATAGAGGTTAATTAAAGGTAAATATCCATGCTACTAATTTTATTAAATTAGCTCACTAATAAATAATTGCTACTATAGTAACTTACCTTAGTAATTATTAACAGTGCAGATATATAAATATTTTTATCTTAGCTTATATAGATATCTTCATCTTAGCTTATACAGATATCTTTATCTTAGCTTATATAGATATCACAATATTAATTAAGTATATCTATTAAATACAAGGTAGAGACTTAATTCCTATATATATAGTAGCAGAGAGGTAAGAGCTACTATTTTATTACTCTAAACCCGTAATAACAGTTAACCCGTAGTAATAGCCAACCTATATCTACTTAAATTCTATATCTAGCAACCCGGCGTTGCGTATAAGTGCTGTAATACCACGCCTTATAAACGCAAGCTTATCCTTTATCTTACTTAAAGAATCTTTAAGCTTACTTAACTAGCAATCTATAGCCCAAACATCTTTCGCTATCTTAGTTACCTATTTACGAACTATATTAACGTATATAGAAACAGCAATTGCTAAATACACCCTAACATTTTCCGTGCTAATGGGAGCGGTAGCAGTACCAAAAGCAGCACTAGGCATGCTAGGAATTAGTAAAAGAGTAGGAGGAGCAGCGGCAGAATAGGTGCCTCTACGGCTGCGTATATCACTACAAGTGAGATTCTTAGGGGGAGGGGAGGTCTCCGCAAGGGGGATGGTGCGGGTATAAAGCTATACGGATATTAGCAATATCCGTATTATTAAGATGCGGATGTCATACCTTCTTAGTAGGCGTTCCAGCCGGACTACTGGCAAAAGCTAATTGCGTATGTTTTTTATACTAAGGTATAACCGGCTCTAGTCTCAGCAAATTATCCTATATGCGTGTTAGCTAATAGAATAATAGTATGCTATTAGCATATACCTTTTTATATAACCTACCACTTAAGCAACATCTTAAGCATATACCTCCAAAATATGGCCTAGAGTTCTGCTTATAAACGCGACATTTATAGTCTTACTTAATGTATAGAGTACATAGCGGATCGCGTAGCATACTAGAGCTACCCTTAATATTCTAGACGTGGGTATATCTCCGCTAGCAAGCTTCCTTTATATTCTCCTAAGCACTAGCTTTTAGGGTGTACCATTTATTTGCTAACAGCACTTAAATAGGAAGGCGCTCGTTTATGTTAATGTCCAACATTGTAGCTCGGGCCGTCTGCGTACTGCGGAGCTTACAAGGGCTGCGGAGATTATAAGAGGATAGAGGAGGGCTTTTAGGAGAGTTAGCGTTATTAAGATTACTCCCTTTATTATTATCTAAAATATCTAACATTTCTGTTGGGTTACTGTAAGAGGTAAATTAGTAGACAGGATATTAAAATAGTATAGTTAACACTTACGATTTAAAGGCTATCTTGTACTAAACATTTTGCGCAGCAATTCTATTAGCCTACCTCTTAAGAGAAGCAGAAGTACAACAACAATTAAACTTTTTAGAAGCAGTAGGTGAAGAAATAAGTAGCTTAAAGGTAGGCGGCAAAGAGGCAGGCGGCGAAGAGGCAGGTGGCAAGAAATAGGCGGCAAAGAGCAAGGCAGCGAAGAGGTAAGCGGATTTCCAGCGGATTTCGCAATAGTCTTATTATGGTGCTCTACTAGATCTAATAAAGAGTGCTTTAGTATATATTTCCTAAAATTATATTAGCTATAGGCATAATTTAGTATTAGAAAGCTTACTCTTTAGGTAGAGACCCTAAAGGATTAGTAAAAGAAAGAGCGTCCTTAAAAGTGTCCTTAATTATTTCATCGTTAATATCGCGCATATTAAGTTCCTTAACTAAATAGCTATCGGACGTATTTAGAGGTGTGAAAGAAGGCATTATAGAGAGTAGTATGCTAATGGATAGTAGATAAAACAATAATGATAAAGTTTACGGTGTAATGCTGTAAGGTAGAAGGTACAGAGGTTAATTAAAGGTAAATATCTACGCTGCAGATTTTATCAAATTAGCTTACTAACAAGTAATTGCTATAGTAACTCACCTTAGGAAACATCAACTACCTTATATACGCTTATTTGTAACGCACAAATCCTTTATAGTTAAGTTACTACTAATTAAAGTAAGTGGGCGCCGTCTAGTTAACTTGCGAAGTGACATTAATATAGAATCACTGCTTAATTGAGGTGCTGGAGAAGGGTTGTAAGTAGGTATTAGGTTCACTTAGTAAGCGGATTTCTTACTTTTAAAGTGCGTAGATATGTCCTTTTGTTTTCTCCTACTGCGAGGCAGATCTAATATTAGCTGAGAGGCTTAAGGTATAGTAGCCTAAGAAGAACGGATAATATCTGGTTAAGAGAATTGTAAGACACTTAAACTAAATAACTAATATAATATAGGTTCTATAGGTTTTAGGAGCTTTTAGTATAAACCTTAATGTCTCTCTAGATAAGAATCTAATAGACTTTTTAAATGCGCATGCGGAGATCAATACTTAGCACCTAGATATTAATTGGAGCTCTACCCTAGTCTTAGTTAAGTTGATAAACGAGTGGAACGCCAAGGAATATTAAATACTAACCTACTGAAGCTGCGTTATATCCAAAACCAAGGGCGGAGATTAAGCACTAGGCTGTAGGTTCTAAGCCGCACCTAATTTAAAAGGCGGGGATCGAGCATTAGCACGCGAATTCTGAACTACGCCTAGTTCAGAGGGTAGAGATTAAGCATTAGCCTGCAAACCCTAAGCCTTAGAGTTTCCTAGGAGCGGAGATTTAGTATTACAACTTAAATCCTAAGCCTTAGGATTCTCTAGGAGCGGAGATCTAATACTGTATTACGAATTCTAAATTTCCGAATTTCCTACTACCTAGGAACTGGTGCTACGGTATAGATCTTAAACTTTAGAATTTTTTATAATTGGAGATCCAGTGCTGTGTTATAAATATTAAACCTTAGGCTTATCTGAAAGTTAAGACTTAGTATTGCACTATAAGCTCTAATACTTAGACTACCCTAAGGATTCAGATTTAATGCTGCGCTATAAGCTTTGATATCCGGATTACTCTAAGGGCTAAGACCTAATACTGCGCTATAAGCTCTAATATCTAGATTGTTTTAAGGGTTGAGATACGGAGCTGCCTTATAAGCTATAATACCTAGCCTACCCTAGAGACTGGTTTCTAATGCTATAGTATAGACTTGGATATCTGAGAGCTGTAGGGAGTTAATATCTATTGTTATAGTATAGACCCTAATATTTAAGAGGCTAATACTTAATACCTAACAACAACTGACGCTAATTATTGCCCTAGGGCTGTTGATACCCAGCCTGACTTTAGAATCCTGGATATCCGCCCTATATTAAAAACTGGACCCGACTGTTACGTTGCCAGGACTGATATCCATTATAGGGTGTTAGTATACTTGGCCTAAAGGTGTTCTACTAGCTAGAGTTTAAGCTAGCCAGCTGTACGTTCCTGCTAAATATAGGCTAAGAAGGTAATGGTGTCAGCAGCCCTATATACGAATTTTCGGCGGATATCAATTGAGGTAGCTGGGCTACTTGTGTTTACGGACGTTGAGCTGCTAATACTATACGCCTCTCCGCTACCCTAGACCGTGGTAACATCCGCTCTATACTATCTTTTAATTTACTTGCTAATATTAATAGCTAGCTCTTTGCCTAATTTACCTTTTCTACCTCCGCTTAAATAAAGGCAATAAACTTATCCAGATTATTACCAAGCTAATTACAATTCCAATTAGGTAGGTTTTTCTTAAGCGCCTTATAGCTAGTTATATACTAGGCGCAGCTTCAGAGGGCAGTAATTTGCTTATTGGATATAACGTAGCTTAAGGTCGGATTCCAAACAGTGTGCTAATATTTCTTCTCCATCCAGTTACAGAACCAGTTTTTTATACTTACAGTAAAGGCCTTTTATTACATCTTCCTTGGAATCCCCTCTATATGCGGCTTGCGGATATCAAACTCTTTAAAAGCCCGTAAAGTAGGATCACAGTTAGAGTAACAACCCTAGCTACTAGTGGACGGAAACTATTCCTTATAGTTTTCCAATATAATCTTTTATAAGCAGCCCTTTTCCTTATTCACAAGAGCATACATATAATGGGAAAGAGCAGCTCTTTTCTTAGCTTTAGTCTTTAGGCGCCGCACTAGCTTCTTTAGTAAAATATCCATAGGTAGAACTACGGATGTTCCACCCGGACTAAGCTCTTGCCCTATATTAGATGCGGACAAATTAGAATCAGCATTACTGCATATAGACACCCTTGAAGATATATCGCTAGCAAAATTAGTAGCCCCGTCCTCTTATAGCACCTATCACTTGACACAATATTCGCGGCTAAGTTAACTTAGCTGAAATCGGAAGGCTCTACCAGTACAACCGCGATTTTTGGCTGGCCTAGCAATATCCTTACATAGACCTTTATACTAATCCTCAATTAGAAATATCGCCTTACCTTTTTAACCACTACTATAAGCACTACGTCTAAGTCATTGCCATATTATATTAATGCACTTGTCTTTATGCATGCAATACTGCGCAATACAGTCAATATTAGGAATATTAGCGCCGTAAGCAAGCGCGTTAGAGGAGAGCAGAATGCGGATTTCCAAGTTAGGCTTTCTAAACTCCTTATATAGTCTGTCTTTATCCGCAATAGCTAACAATGCATAATAAAGCTAAATAGCTCTTCTAGCCTACACTTCCTGGTACCTATAATATACCAACTATAAATGAATTAAGTCCCTGCCTAGTAATATCAGGTCCTTTAAATTAAGAAAGATAATTATCTTTAGGATCTAGTGGGGAGTTAGCGTGTATTAGATTCTCTACTTAGCAGATATAGCGGTATACGCGCGGTCTATAACAAAGTATAAGCTCTTAAAGGACTTCTTAGTTCCTCACTTAACGTATTCTCTAATAATTAATAGATCTGGCCAGTTAATTAATATCCGTACTATATTAATATTATTTTAAAAGCCCGCCAACTCTTAAACAATCTTAAACGTTGTATCTTTAAGTGTTGCAGTATAAGCAAACTAAGGCTTCCGCCCTAATAATAACCGCACTTTCTATAGCTATGTATACAAATTCTAGAACAAACCCCCCTAATTAGCTACAAGGTGTACTTTATTAATCACTACCAAGCCAACATACGCACGAAAGGTAGGGTTGGTAAGAGTCTTATAGAACCTTTTACCAACTAACAGCTCTAGCGATATTAAAATATGGGTATATACTCCAATGCGGATTTCCTATAAAAGACGTGCGGATATTATCTTAGTATATATATAAACCAGCCTTGTTCTAGGAAGCTCCTTAATCTTTACCTTCTACTCCGCGCTAATCGCATTAAGTAGTAAGATAATAATTACTACTAAGGCCTAAAGAAGACATAGTATTACTTGCATTATTATACTCTTGCCAAATAAGGTTTTTGCAACAAGTATTATATCTTTTTTCTTAAACAGCAGCCACCTAAGGGCTTTAAGCTGCTCCATACGTCCGTAATACAGATATAAAAAAGCAATAGCCTTATTAACCTTGCTTAGCTACTGGGCCTTACTCTCTCCGTAAAGCGCAAGAAGCTAATCTTAAAGGTCCCATAGCCGTCACTTCTAGTCCGTTCTATAACTCCTCTAAGTCTAATTATCTAACACCTAATGCTGCCGCGGCTATTCTAGTACCTTATTTAACTTCCTCCCTCTCCACCTAGTGGGTTTTAGTGCCGGCATATAGTAGATTTGCCTGGATATCCGTAACTTAGTAGTTGGCACGCAATGAGGTTTTAGTGGGTATTATACACTACAATACGGACACCATATGCCCACTAGGCTATAATGGGTTCTTTAAGGTGGTTATTATAGATCTATGTGGGTTTTATATATATTAGCTAGCGTTTAATAAAGTTATATATAGTCACAGAATTGCTAATAACGCGTTTTTTTTTAACGAAATTGATTATAAGACCTGAAAATACCTAAGTGATAAAAATAATATATTCTAAAAGCCTAGGTTCTGTTGTATAATTAATTAACTTTAGGAAATAATATAAAATATTAGTGTTAAGTTATTCTAATATCCGCAACCTCCGCAACGCAGATATCCGTGGATTTACTAAGAACTGTCGCGGAACACACTTAGACATAATTCTGGTGGTTTCGCACAAACGTAGTTAGTCAGCTTGCGGACCGATTGAAAATCTGGACCAACAGAATCGCGTCTGAGCTTGCTAAGGTAACACGTCTAAGCTCGCTAAGGTAAGTGTTAGAATTAACGTGTTCCACCACTCCCTAGTAAATACCACTCCCTAGCAAACCCCAAAAACATACCAAAAATCAGGAAAATCGTGCCTTGATATCTTAACAATGGCTTAATAATAAACTCTAAAAATCTATATCTAGTCTTTAATACCTAATTTAAGACCCCTATTAAAGTTTTAAAGTAATAAACCTGGCTATTATTAAGATATTAAGTTTCTGGTCCCTAAAACTAGCTAAATTGCTATATTTCTAGAATTATATAATAAATTACTTTTAAAGTTAAAGGAGAGTCTTAAAATAGGTATAAAAGGCTAATTATAAAATTATAAAATTTATTATTAAGCCGTTGTTAAGATATTAAGGCATAATTTTTCTAATTTTTGGTGTATTTTTGGGGTTTGCTAGGGAGTAGTGTTTACTAGGGAGTAGTGGAACACGTTAATATATTTTATTAGTTATCCGCCAAAATCAGTTATCCGCCAACCCTAAAAACCACCAAAAATTAGGAAAATCATATTTTGATATCTTAATAATAGCTTTATAATAAATTCTAAAATTCTATAGCTGGCCTTTTATACCTATTTTAAGACTCCTGTTAAAGTTCTAGAATAATAAGCCTAGCCGTTATTAAGATATTGAGTTTTGGCCCCTAATTTTAAGCTAAATTACTATTCCTTTAGAACTACTTAATAGATTGCTTCTAAAGTTAGGGTAGAGTCTTAGAATAGGTATAAAAGATTAGTTATAGAATTTTAAAATTTATTATAAAGCCATTATTAAGATATTAAAATGTAATTTTCCTAATTTTTGGTGGTTTTTAGGGTTGGCGGATAACTAATTTTAGTGGATAACTGATAAAACACATTAACGTGTTCTATTAGTTATCTGGTGTTGGTATGCTTTAACACAGTGCAATAGACGTAATATACGTGTAGTGCGGTATGTAGTTAGATTCTTGTTGTTCTATCTATACGTCTTGATAATATATATGCGCGTCGCGTAGATCACGTGCTTTATACACGTAATATACAAAACGAATATCTACCAATACTGGAGCAACTCTAAAGGAAACCAAATCGTACTATTCCCGTTATTTGTAGCGTATACGCAATAGCTGGCTCTTCTGTCTATAGTATATAGTAGCTTCTCCTTTAATTCTATCCTAGTTATATAACGCTTATAACGGCTTATATAAATGCCTTTAAACCGGAGCTTATAGATTAATAAACTGTATAACAAAGTTAAGACGTTACGTAAGGAAAGAAGGTAAAAGAATAGGAAGAAAGGGTAGTGGTCCTAGTAGAACTTGGCAGGATTTAGTGGACTTGGCAGAATATAGTAGGATGCCGCAGATTGCCGTTAGATTGCTATTAGATTGCCGTAGATTGCCGTTAGATTGCTATTAGATTGCTATAGATTTCTATTAGGTTGCCGTCTCGCGGTTAGTCTCTAATTGCTAAGTTAGTAGAACCAGGTGGACGTGTGTAAGGTATTATGGGGGTATTCTGTAACAATTGCTATCTAATAAAGATACTAAGCTAAGGAGAAGAAGGAGAAGAAGAAGAATCATTAGGGGTAGTAGGTGGATATATTGCGAGGGCCGCTAAGGCGCTAGTGGTAAGTAAGCCAATGGCGATTTTCTATGCCGGGTATGGAAAATCCTGATTAGCTGGTTGAATTTAGGGTCCGTAGAATATGGTAGGTGGTGTGCCTTAGTACTGTTACGACGCTAAGTCAAGTCTGAGTTTGTTTGCGTTTGTTTAACCTATTCTATAGCCTACAGTTCTAAGTAATTGGTATTAATTAACTTTTTAAGAGCCGTAGATGCCTTGCTTTTAGTTATTAAGTTAGTAGGGTTGCTATTACCATTAATCCACTTAACTTTTATAATCTCTCTGCGCTTATATAACTAATAGAGACATATAACGTCTATTATAAGACGTTTCTCTTATATAGTGCCTAGTTTGATAAGATATTTGTAAAGTGATTTTAAGTCGGTGTAAAGTATAAGTAGGAGTTCAATCTATAGGAGTTGTTTAACGGTTAACTTAATTGCGGCGCTAATGTTAAATCTATGGGCTATTGCGTAGAGTTTTAAGGCTAGTACGCTTCTGGTAACTCTCTTGCACTTAATTAATGACTAGTGAATAATGTTAGCCTTATATATCGCGTCCTCTAATACTAGTATATATCCTATTTATGATAAGAGGTCCTTGTTATTGGTAAATAAGGTATTAGTAAAAGCAAGTAGGCGTAATATATTAATGTCTAATTTAATAAATGTAAGGCCTCTTATTGGATTATTAATCTGCAATTATAGTTATTTGTTAAGTACTGTAATATCTTCCTTCTTAGGGTTAATTACCTAGGCGGCAAAGAAGAGATTAAAGGAAGCTTTTGGTTAATATATAGAGGCAATATATACGCCTCTTGCGCGTTGCGTAACGTATTATTCCTTTATAGTTAGTATATTATAAACAATGCCTCTTAAGCTTGTGGTTGTAGCTATCTTACTAGGGTGGACCGTATTTAGGTTATTATAATATTGCCTTCCCAAGAGAGTTAAATAATGTATCTGTTAAATTTAAGTAACTGCTTAATTGTAAGTTGCTCGCGTTCTTTTGTAAGAAAGTAAGCCTTTTCTAGATGTTGTTGCTCCGCGTCTATAAAGGTGGTATTAGCTAGGAAGAGAGTGTTATTAGTTTAGAGGCTAATAATACTAAAATAGTTGGGAGTGTTGCTCTATAAGAGGTAGGGGTTATATATTAATAAGTTTATATCCAACTCCTTAATATAGTAATTATAGTAGGTTGTAAACTAGTAATTGCCTACTTTTGGAATACTGTATAAAGGCTTAATTACCTTTAGGATGGAGTTCTTTCTAATGCCTAGTTAGCTTCCTAATTTGTAAGGTAGTTGGATATAGAGGTCTTAATTTAGCTTTATAAGAGACTAGACATATGCCTAAGAGATATCTTATAGGTATAACTATATGCCGTTGCCTTGTAGTATAGCTGCGATGTATAGAATAAGGCGTTGGCTAACTTGTTAAATTATAGGTAACTAGGTTAGTATAATACCCTTTTTAAGATCGTTATACGCTTGGATAATGAGTCTTAATTTCTTAAAGGCTTTATTAGTACCGGGGTTCTTAATCTTATCTATAAATTGTAAATTAAAGACTTTAACTCCTGCGGGTACGTCCTAAGGGTTAATTATCTTAAATATGCCCTTTTTAATTAGTCCTGTGATTTCCTTTTAATGGGATGTTTTAAACTGCTTATGGTTGCTATCCTCTTGCAAGAATATAGTAATATTAGTAGTATTAATGTGAAGGGGATACTTATGGGGTCTTCCTCTTCCTTAGTAAGGTGGTTATACTTCTCCGGTTTTGGTAAGGGACGGTTTCTATATAAAGGCAGTCTCTGGAGACGGTTTATATATACAGACAGTTTCGTTAACTTAGATATTATTAACTTGGGTATTGTTAACTTAAATATCTTTAACTTAAATATTTCTAGGGTCTGTTAAGTATGGTTTAATAGTAGTGCTACGGAACTTTGTAGGGCCGCTAGGTAGGTTAACAGTATACGTTTCTCCTTTGATGTTTAGTAGGTTATATAGTCCTGCCCAGTATCTAGGTTGTCCTATATTGCCTTCTCTCTAAACTAGTACTAAAGAGTTAAGGGGTAGATTATAAATTGCGGTAGTGCTGGGGCTATTATATATACTAAGTGTATTTGCGACCTGGCGCTCTACTTATATCTTTTTTACTTCCTCTATAGCTTTCTTAAATATAATCGCACGCTATATTACTGTAGGTGAAGGTACGTTGGACTTTATTATTTAGGGGTACGCTCCAAATACTAATAGCATAGGTATTAGGCCGTCTAGTCCTATAGAGTCGTTAATTGCTTTAAAGGCTATTTATAGTGCTATATCCTTATTAATTCCCGGTATCTTAGAAGTAATAATGTGGTATATACATTGCAAGGGGCTGTAGTAACGCTCTACTATGCTAATTAAGTTATGAGCTTCGACCGGTACGCTCTTTATAGTAGTGCCCATATTAACCGCGTATTGCTTAAACTCTCTACTAATGAAGTTCTTTCCTGTGTTGTGTGTAATCACATCCGGGGGGCCTAGGTATATATTAATTTAGTACGCTTATAATATGTCCCATATATGCTTAGCACTAATATTCTATAACTATCTACCTGTTTGAAATTGGGTGCTTTTATTAACAATATAAAGTATAGGCTTACTGTCAATGTATATAATGTTAATGATAATACAGTAGTTAAAATTAACGTTATCCTTTAAGGTAAATCTGAATCTACCTAGTAACTTTCCGTGCTTTTAATAGTATAAGTAGTAGCGGGTAATATTGTGGAAGGGTACGGTGTCTCTCAGATAGGAAAGTCACGGTACTATCTATCTATCAGTTAGTCAGTCAGTCTGTCAGTCTGTCTATCTCTCTGTCGGTAATAAAGAAAGAAAAGAATGTATTCCGGTAGGTTCGTGATGTCTGTGAGATAAGGAGGAAAGAAGGAGGAAAGCCGAAGCTTAATAAATACAGGAAAATGCCAAGACACTAAGCATAGGACATTTTACCCCACTATATACCTCCCCCACCAAGAACGTTGTCCCCTAACGTTCTATACTATAGAAGAATAGCCAAACGAAAGTAAAGCAAAAACAGAATAGAAAAAGGAAAGCATAAAATAGAATATAGGAAATCTCTTCCTCCTAGTAAGATACCTATTAGACACGCACTAAAATAAATACACCCATTAGCCGTACTAGTTGCCTATACACTATACCCACCAGCGTCACTGGTTGAAAGTATAAATGTACACACTAGCCGCCCTAATTGCCTGTGTACTACACCTACTAGCGGTACTAGTCAAAAGCGTAATTCTACAGCCGTTATAGCCCTACAGAACTATTCTATAATATCCTTCTATTATCTATAGCTAAGATCCGATCTTCCTACTAGTAACCAGAACAGTAAACCAGAAATAATAACGGCAGTAGTAACAGCAGTAACAGCAGTAACAGTAACAGTAGTAGAAACAGTAATAAAAGCAAACAGTTAGCGCGGTAAAATAAAATAGAATAGTCGGCGGTAGAACACTTAGTAGAAGAACTTAGTAACAGTTAGTAAGTAGTAGGACATCCAGTAACAGAACTTTTAATAGTAGAAATCTCGGTAGCGGCAGTTAGTTAATAATAGTTGGTTAGTAGCAGTTGGTTAAAACAGCAGTAGCAGAACAATCAGAACAGTGGAACGGAACGGTTAGTAGAAACAGCAGTTATAATTCGGAATAGTAGCAGTAGCAGTAGTAGCAGTAACAGAACGGTTAACGGCATTCGGTTAGTAGCGGTCGGTTAATAGCGGCTAGTCGGATAGCAGCGGGGCGATTAAAATGGTATGGTATAGCGGCCAGGAGAGCAACAGCAGAACAGTTAAAACAGCATTAGGCCTAGAACAGGTCAGTTAGAACAGTTATCTAGCAAATCTTGCAGCGGTATAGATCCGGCACAGTCAGATAGAATAGTAGAGACGGAACAGTTAGTTAAGATAGTAGGGACGAAATAGCTAAACGGAATAGTGGCGGTAGCAGCAGTAATGGTAGGGCAGTTAATTAAGATAGCAGAGGCTCTAGCTTGGTTTAATTATTTAGTTGGTTGTTTAATATTAAAACTCTACATCTGGCTCTGCGTCTGGCTGTGCATCTAGCTATACATCAGTAGCTCTGCATTGCATACTCTACGTTCATGTCTACGTGCGTGCCTGTATGCGTATCTGCGTGCCTACCTTAACTGCCTAACAAAGACTATCTAACTAGTCAGCGATGACGTGCTGCAACTAATCGTTCGGTTGTTTAATTAAGGTAGAAAGTTAGCCTAGTTAAAAGCTCTAATTATCCTAACTTAAATGCGAAGACGGCGTTTAACTAATTGAGATTTAATAAGGCCCTGGCTTGACTTAAAGCGTCTTCTATTATATATACAACCTGGGCTCTACATCATCGCATGCTTAATTAAAGCTTTTGAATCCGTTAACGTTCCATTAAGGCTCTATATCCGTAGGCTCTGTACCTGCAGACAGTCGATTAAGACTCTAGCTATGCAGTCGTTTGGTTAAAGCTCTGCATCTATAGTTAATTAAGGCTCTTAGTGTCCACTAGACGTCCAATCTAAAGACCTATCTTAAGACTTCCTTTCTTATAAGCATAAACGGCAGTTTCTAGTAGACTATTTCCGCGGGCCTAGTGCTTTTATAAGACGTCCTTAATAGCTACTTTCTTTCCTTTTAGAGTCGCCTTTACTCTTGGCTTCTTTGGCGCATCCTTAGGCTTTTACAACTGCTTCTTTACCCTAGCTATTGGTAGTACGCTCGCGTATCCTTAATCTTCTTCCAGCTTAAGAGCCTTCTTGGGATTGTCTTCTGCTTTTAGTCTCTTTATTATTATCCTGCTGGTTCTATGCTTTGCCTAAGTCGTCCTTAACATTTTTAAGGCCATCTGGTGGCAGCTTCTCGGCTATTATAACTACCTCCGTCGCATATCCCTTGCCCTTGTGTCTACAATACAGTCCTTTTGTTAAGATAATCTCTAAGAAGTGCTAGCTCCTATACGTCCAATTCCTGTTCCCCTTGTAATCCTTAATAAGATCCTTTACTAGTTTATCCTAATACAGCTTAGTCCTGTCTTCGGTCATATAAGGATGGTTTAGGCTTATTATGGTTAACTGCGTCCTATATGCGATCTCTTATAGAGTATCTTTGTCACTACCTCTTTATATACTGTTTTGCCGTTTCCACGGTACTTAATTACTGATATTATGTTATTACTTTTATACAGATCCCTTCCTTGCCGCAGTGTCCGTTCTTGTTATGCAGCTAGCGCAGTACTAAATTCGGATGGCAGTGATAGTCATGCTGCAATTAGTCGTCGTTTAAATAAGGAATAAGGTCGGCCCGGTTAAAGGCTCTAATTTAACAACATTTGACTGACTTGATTTAGTAACGGTGACGTACTAATATTAAGACTCTGGCTTGATTCGACTCTCTAATTAACTATGGCTTTTATGCAGTCATTTAATTAACTAAGGCTTCCGTATAGTTGTTTAATTAAGGCTCTGCATCTGGCTCTATATTATATAATCGGCTCTGTATCCGTGCAATTAACTAAGGCTCTTTGTGCCGTTCTTATCGTGTAGCTAGCGCATTCAAATTCTAGGGGCGGTGTAGAGTTCTGCTAGCTCTATTGCTGAATGGACTAATTAGGATTTTCCGTCCCCGGGATAGAAAATCGCTATTGGTTTGTTAATAGGCGGTAAGCTAAACTAACATCTTTTATAGTAGGTTAACGCGTTTAACGACGCGTTGCGGTTAAGAAAGTAAATATAAAAGGAGCTTTAGAAAATACAGTAATTAAGCAGATAAAATAGAAATCTTTTATACGGTTGTTACCTGCGTCCCCTCCCCTACCTTAGAACTTAACTATCCCCTAGTTAAACATCCTACACCTACTATAGAGCCTGCTGCGGAGCCTGCTGTTAATGGCTAATTTGGTTAAGCGTCTGTCTCTAAGACCGTCTCTAAGGATTAGAAGATTTATTCTTCTTTTTAGCCTCTACTATCTTATCCGCAGGCCGTAATATAATCTGGATGCATTCTCCTAGTTATATATTCTTCTCCTACGGCAGAGCGGCTGTTCTAGCTATACTGCTGTCTCTAAGGGTTGGGCGAGTCTGCGGACGTTACTAGCTGGGCGTTATTAAGTCCGTGGGCCGTATTTAATAGTAGTCCTCCCAGTTTGTACGCATTTTGTTACTATTCTTTAGCACTACTCCGTTATGGAAAGCAGTAAAATTAGTTTGTAATATAGGGGCCTACTACTATATCTGTTCTTCCTTTGGCCTGCCTAGGTCTGTTCCCTAGTATGTACAGAGCTAGTTTTTAATACCTTCTAGCCGTTCTTTATTGCCGAGCCACGGAAGTACTAGTCTAGGTTATTTGCGTGTCCTAGCTACTAGTCTTCCTTAATTAAATAGATGCATAAATCCTTGCTAAACAAGATCCTTAAACCCTTGGCATTTATACTGGGTGAAACGGTGACCTCCTCCGCATCTAAAACAGGTCTATAGGCCTTGTCCTTACGTACCTTGCTAACCTCGTACGTTCTGCTACGGCTGTCTAAAGGCGGTAGAATCTTGCGGATATTGAAAATTGTACGGATATCAAAAGTCTTGCGGAGGTTGAAAGTCTTGCGGAGATTAACAGCCTTGTAGGATAAAGGGAGCTTGGCTGCTTTTCTGCTAGTCTTTATATCCTTGTGCTAAGCCTTAAACTGCGGCCTGATCTAGTAGTGTTATAAACTTCCTTAGGTCTATCCAGATTTGGTTAAGGAACGGCATTAACTGTGCAGCTGCTGTAAGCTCCATCTTGGTTAGTTTCAGACTCCTTAGTTAGCTTAGCATTTCATCCATTTCTTGGTCTATAGTAGGGGGTGACTGCTGCTACGTTAGGGCTCTTCTGTGTACACTTAAGTTTAGAAGCCTTTTTTCTCTCCTACGGTTAAGCTTATCCCTTTACTGCCGTAGCTCCTGTATAAGCTGGACATTTAGGGCGTCTTCTTCCGGAAGGACATCCATTTGCTTGGCGCCCTCTATAGCCACTATCCTTAACTCTACGGCCTCCTTTAGTCTTTTAAACATAAGGGTGCTAGGCTCGTCTACTACGGCTTCTGTTTGTTCCATTACGTGCCTGTAGTATTTAACAGAAAGTCCTTGTATAAACAACTACCCCTTCTCTTGCTTAGTAAGGTTTCCTACAGCTACCGCTTTAGCTAAGATAGTAGTAAAGTCCTATATATAGTAACGTAATTCGCCTGGCTGTTCCGCAGATTTTTAAATAAAAGCTTTTATAAAGTCTCTTGTCTCCATACGTCAATAGTAGTCATTTGCTTGGTATTCTGCCCTAAGCTTTCTTACAAGCTCCATCTAATTACTAGCTATAAATTTAGGCAAGCTTTGGATCCACATCCCTATCTAGTAATCATAGTACTCTAGAAGGCCCTGGCGCTTCTCTATACTCGTTACACAATGTCGGGTACATAGCCGCTTGTACTGTTTAATAAACTATGACACGTTCTGCCCTATAAAGTAAGGAGTCCCAGCAGTTCCTAGGGCTGGCATAGGCTGGACTATAACATAGACCTTATCTTAAGCTATTAACTGCTGGTTATTAGGTGCATTTAGAGCTTCCTTAGGAGCTTATAGGTAATCCTTATAGCTTTTATCCTTTGTCTGCTAAGGGTCATCAGTCCTAGGTGTTACAGGTAAACGCTGTAGTAGGTCTGTTTGTATGGCTATAGTCTTGACAGAGGATGTCCCAGATAACTGTCCTGGCGGGACATTAATAGGTGCATGCTTCGGCTGGTCTACTTATACAGCTATATCCCTAACGGAAGGCGCCTGCTTCTTAATGCCTAAGGGGAGGTCTTCCTGGGAGAATATAGAATCTTCATCTTCTACTACTGCCGGGTCTTAATACGTCCATCTATTTTAGCCTACTGTCGTTCCGTGCGGTAGGTCCTTACGGAGTGCCTCTAGGGCCGCTGCTGACATAATCCAGATAACTTAAAAGAGGATAAAGCTAAGCCAGAATAGAAAGCTTTTAAAGGCAGATTTAATCTCATGTGCTTACGGCCTTGCTTGGTATTGTCTCTGTTCTTAAAGGGCAGCGCTAGCTTCCTTCGCTGCCAGATATCTTAGATCTCGTTTCCATCTAACTAATTAGCCCTTAGCTTGTTGTCTCTGCATCTTTAATAACGTTCTGGCCATGCTTATGCGCGCGCAGGTGGCGAGATTTCGACCGCTAGTAGTTGTCTAATTGGCTCGCTGGTTTGCTTAACGCTAAATTTCTAAGTATGGGTACTGAACCCAACTCCCAAAACCTTTTAACCTATACCATTTTGCTTCCTATTACCACTCTTTAGCCTATGCGTTGAGTCTAGCTGTCTGTCTTTTCCGCTATCTTTCTGTTTAGGGTCTGCTTGGTTCCCCTTACTGTCCGATACTGCCTAGTTCTCTGGTTCTCTAGTTCTGCCGTCTCATCTATTAGTTCTTCTGCAGTTGGTTATTCTTCTACAGCTAGCGGTTCTTTGGCAGTTATAGTATATTCCTGCATGTCTTCTGTGTATATAGCACTAGACTTCTAATCTAAAGAGCTTGCCGTTGTCCCCACGTGGAATACCAAATAATATATGGAAGGGTACGGTGTCTCTTAGATAGGAAAGTTACGGTACTATCTATCTATTAGTCAGTTAGTCAGTCTGTTAGTCTGTCTGTCTCTCTGTCGGTAATAAAGAAAGAAAAGAATGTATTCTAGTAGGTTCGTGATGTCTATAAGATAAGGAGGAAAGAAGGAGGAAAGCCGAAGCTCAATAAATACAGAAAAATGCCAAGACACTAAGCATGGGACATTTTACCCCACTATAATATGCTTAAGGGTTTTTTAATTAGTATTGTTTTTATAGCTAGCACAGTTTAATATTCTCTTAAGTCGCTCTACTAATAGATGTCTAAAGCGTTGGTGTAGGCGTTGTAATTCTATATTAGTTAAGTAGCATAGGTTTTAATTAAAAGACTCTGTGATAAATGCATGCAATAAAATATCCTATAGTAGAAATGGGTGTCCGAATTGGCGTATAACTGGTACGGTCTTTAAGGGGGTTATTAGGACATTCTTTAGGTTGTTAAAGTATACTTATAAGTTATCTATATCTGCTAGGTAAAGCAGGAAAGGGGTATTAACTTTAATAATATAAAACTCTACTATACCTATTAGTGTATCTATCTTAATAGAACTAATAGAGGATGTAGAACCTATTTTAAACTGTACGCTAACTATGCCTCTTATGGACTTATTTAACTATACTTTATTAATCTTCTAAAGTATAAGAAACTGACTGTATTCTACTATAGAACGTTTGGAGGCTCTAGTGTTAATTATTACACCTATAAAGTTTGTTAAGGTGTAGCGTAAGGTTGTATTGTACGCAAACGGGTTTGTGTTAGTAGTGAATGTATCTATTATGGTATTAATGGTTGTGACTGCGTGGCTATAAGCTCTGTTGGCTAGTTCTAAAGCTATAGCGGTTGCATTGTCTAGTTTAATCTTACTGTATAAAGTGTAGTATACTGTGGCCTGGTCGTCCTTGTTTAGTAGAGTGTTAGGGTCTATGTTAATTACTAGAGCGTTAAATGCGTTAGTAATCTCGTCGTCCTTGTTATTGTTCTTATCGTTATTGCCTTTATAGTCTATTATATATTGCTTTATTCGCTCCTAGAAGCGGTCCTTAAACTTATTTCTAAACTTAGTCTTAGACTCTTCTTGCTCCTCCTTAGTATATTTTTATAAGTGATATCCTTCCTTGTTATATATAAAGCAACGTAGTTTCTGTTGGTTGCGGTTGTATGGGGGGTTGCTGCGGTTGTTGTGGTTGTTATAATTATAGTTATTATCTCTTCTATAGAATTGTTAGTTTGTAAAGAAAGCTTATATCTTTTCCGCATACTCTTTCTTATACGCCGTAATAGACGATTAGAGTTTATTAATAAGGGCTTTAAGGTTATCCGGTAGGTTAGAGACTGTATATCTACATACTGGTATTCCCTAGCAAGAAGTGATGATTTTGTTGTAAAGGAAGTCTATGGGTTATAAGGTAGGTCTAAGGCTATACTATAGTTAACGAAGTCTGTAGATTAGTAATTAGAGGTATTTGCTTATAGACTTGTCTGTATTTTCTGCTATTACTATTATAAGTGTGATAGTATTCTACTTGTTTAGGTTCTTGCGTTAAAATCCTGGTTTTTTAAAGAAATTCCAAAGGTACTCGCAAGCTTTGGCGAATGGTAGGTAGGATAGTTGGTTTATATAGAAGTGGTCTAGAGCTAGTCCTTTTAATATAGTAGGGAATGCCTTAAGGTAAGCTTCTTGGGGTACGTCTGCTTAATTATAGATATTGTAGAATATTGTTAATTTATAGTTAAGGCTTTTGTTTATACCATCGTATTTCTGCTCCTTTATATATATCTTGGCTGCATTCGCAATTTCCTTTCTATAGCTAGTTGTAGTAATAGGGCGGTTCTCCTTGTCCATAGGTTATTCGTAGAATTGCTGTGTTATTATTACAGGTTAAGGCGTAATAGATGGTGTCAAGGTAGAGGTAATTATAGATTAAGGTATAGTGGAAAGTATAGGCACTAAGGAATATCTTACTTATTACTCTTCTAGAGTTCCATGTGTCTTATAATACTGGATACTTCTTGACTTAATGCCGGTGTTAAACTTTTTCTTGAGTGCGTTTATCTCTTCTCTAGTCTATTCCGTTTGGTCTTCTTCTTGTGCTATATTGTATAAGGATTAAGTGAGTGATTTGCCTTGTTTATAGTTAGTGTTAACCTATACTCCTTTAGTATTTAGACAATCACGTAGTTTCTAAAGCTAGTATAAGTGGATTTGCGTGAAGATATTAACTATAAAGTCCTTGAAATCTCCCTAGAATGATTTCTAGAGTGTTAAGTCTAGCTAGCCGTATATCTCCGTATATACGTACATCTTGCATCATATGTAGTTGGTTAGCTCGTCCTTAGTGACTTCCGTTAGGTTAATTCCATTTTCCTATTTAGCTGCTTCTTCCTCCTAGTCTTTCTCTGTTCCTAACATCTTGTATTTTATGTATTATTTAGGTAGGTAAGGGTGTTTGTAGGGTAAAGGTAGGGGAACGGTTAAGGAGGCGGTTAAGGAGGTGGTAAGGAGGTGGTTAAGGAGGCGGTTAAGGGGGCGGTTCGAGTTGTTTGAGTAGGGTAAGGTGTTTTACGCAGTAATTCTTCTAAAATAGATAGAACGAGATGTCTAGAAGTCGTTATGGATACTAGATAAGTACTCCTAGGTGGTTTCTCTTCTTCTCTTTAACTGAAATAGGCTGATATGAAAGGTGGATAAGTATAACTATCTTCCAATCTGCTGTAAGGTGGACAGTATAACTGTCTTCTAAGCTATCTGCGTATTTCCTAATCTATGCGCGCTCACTGATTAGTGTTAGTATGCTTTAATATAGTGCAATAGACGTAATATACGTGCAGTGCGGTGTGTAGTTGGATTCTTGTCGTTCTATCTACACGTCTTGATAATATATATGCGCGTCGCGTAAATTACGTGCTTTACGCACGTGATATACGAAACGAATATCTACCAACATCCGGTAATATTAGTTATTTAGTAGCCCCCAAAACCTACCAAAAATTAGAAAAACTGCACCTTAATATCTTAATAATGGCTTAATAATAAATTCTAAATTTTTATAATTAGTCTTTTATACATATTTTAAACCCCTTATTAGATTTAAAAAGTAATCTATTAAATAGCTCTAGAGATATCGCAATTTAGCTTAAAATTAGGGGCTAAACCCTAATATTTTAATAACGGACAGGCTTATTACACTAAAACTTTATTAAAAGTCTTAATGTAAATATAAAAGGCTAATTATAAAATTTTAGAATTTATTATTAGGCCGTTGTTAAGATATCAAGGTGCAGTTTTTCTAATTTTTAGTAGTTTTTAGGGCTACTAGATAACTGATATTACCAGATAACTAATAGAACACGTTAGCAATAAAATGCTAACTAAGCTCTACAAGGTCTAACTCTATATATAATCTAGATAGACATTAACCGCATCTACTACATTACGAATCAATCAATATTCATCGTCTGCGTTATCTCTATTATCAATTTGACCCCTTAAGACAGCTTCGCTATAACCTTATAACCTTATAATTCTAATAAGTTATAAGCCCGGGTAGCAATACCTCTTCTAACTTAACCCCCTAAAATAAACTCCTCTATCTTAACCTTAATAATACCTATATACAATTATAAGGCCGGTAAAATCGTTATTTTTAATAGAGACAACTTTGCAGACTGGGAGCGCATCTGCAAGGTAGCCCTAATTATAGCAAAAGGATAGGATTTCGTTACTAGTATAGAAGGCCTAGCTTAAGTTAATTTAGCTAATAGGAGAAGAAGATAAGGGGAAGTAAATAAAATTATTTATAATTTAATAGGAGATAACTATTAGGAAGAGATATATATAATAATAAAGGAGTATAATATTTAGGGAATATAGGAAGGAATAAAGAAGTTTAATAAGGCTAAAAATAAGGTTTATATCTCTGGACTTTATAGGGAGTTCTATAGCACTATATTTAACCCTATAAAGATGCAAATTATTAAGTTTATTAATATACTAAATTAATTTAAGATTAATCTAGCCTTAATACCTTAAGCACTTACTAACAATAATATTAAAGAGCAACTTCTCTTAGCCCTTCTAAGTAATATTATATAGTAAAACGTAAAGACCTGGTATCTATAAGACAAACAAAACCTTAAGAGCTGTATTACTCTACTTTAGGAGTAAGAGACTGCTCTCCCTATATAGGTATAGATTGTAGCACTTATATATAAGAGGAAAGATAAACTTAGGGGGAGAAGGGGAAACTAAGGTCAAATAAGGGGCAGAGGTTGTGCTGGTAGATTTAATTATTCCTTATTATATTATAGCTTGTTATCTTAAGTAAGTAAAGAGCTAAGATAACTAGAAAGAGATAAGTATAGAGTATACTATTAGAAAAGTTACTACTAGAAAGACTACCTCCTGCTTAAACAATTCCAATTTAATAACGCTAAGAAGAAAGATTAAGGCACTTCTAAGGTAGAGGAAGTAGGGAATATAGTAATAGCTAAGGAAGAATTTAACAGCGATTTAATCTACCTTAACCCTAACCCTAAACGTGCTATACTATAATAATATCTCTAACTTAGGCTCTTAACTTAGGTGCAACTAAGCACTTTATTAATAACCATTTAGACATAATATACTGAAAGAGATAAAATACGCTATAATAGGTCCGCACTGTAAATAGGACCGTTGTCCCTACTATAGGCTACGGTTAAGTCTAAATTGGCAGCTTAAGGCTAAAAGATATCTAGCTTATACCTTTATTTAAGATAATTAAGCTAATCTTAGTAAGAACTCTTACTTAGAAAGGCTACTTAATTACTTTTAATATAGACAATTAAGCTACTGGCAAGTATAAATTAGGAGTAATATTTAAGGCTATTATAAGGAATAACCTCTATATACTATAAGAGCATTAGGAAGCACTTAATGCGATAGTGGAAGTATATAATTTATAACTAAACGTTAGTAAAATAGATGCTAAGCTATAGCACCGCTAAACTAGATATACAAATTACAGCGACCTATTTAAGCTATAGCACTCCTTACTAGGCATAAAGCTTAGGAAAAAAGTAGTACTAATTGGTAAGAGTATATGTAAAGCTTGTCTAGCTAGGAAGATATAAGAAATACTTAGTAAGAAGATAAGTAAGTGCGAGAAAATACCTAGTTAAGAGCTATACTTTAATACTATGGGACGAATTAGTATATTAATTAGAGGTTATAACTACTACCTCCTAGCCCTAGATAACGCTATATACTATACCTAGGTTATTCCTCCTAAAACCCTCTAAACTAAAGAAGTACTACTATATATTAAAGAGATTATCGCAAGGTAGAGAGACTTATTAGTAATAAAGCCGTCTAAATTTAAGCGGATAATAAAAGGGGGGAGTTTAGCCGCAGATTTCAAGACAAATTAATACCTTAGGGTATTAATTCCAAATCTTGTCCGCTATATAGGCATTTATATAATGGTGTAATTAAGCGCATAATCTATATAGTCAACTATAAGATAAGGTCACTTTTATTTTAAGGAAATATATTAGTTAAACTCTAGTGCTATATAGTTAAACACGCTATCTAAATTAAGAATTAAGTACTAACCTTAGCACTTCCATTTAACAACGAGCATAGTGGTACTATTATACTATATAAGGCATATACCTAATAAGTCCCTAACTTAAAGAATCTAGTTATTTTTAGGTATTACGCTAACCCAATTAATATACTTAAGAAACACCCTAGAAAATACAATTTAAGAATAAAACCTAATTATATCTTTATGGGATTAAAAGGGAGTAGTTAATTTAAGATAATAAACCTATATATATAAGAAATTAAGCTCTTTAGAGATGCTAAAGTAAATAAATATAGATTCCCTTATGGAGCACTTTAGGTATAAGCTATAAGCTAAGCTATAAGATATGCTATAAGCTAAGCCGCGAACTAACCTATACCTCCCCCTACTACCTTAAACGCGCTAATATAGACTTTAGTTGCGAGAACTAAGAGTAGGCTAGATAGTAACTAAGTGGGCCGCTTAAATTAAGTGGGAAGCCTAAATTAAGATTAAGCGGGACACTTAAATTAAGGTAATATTAAGGGTGGGATGCCTATATAAAGTACATTAATACGCATTTTTTATGCGTAGAGAATAAGGTTTAGAAGGTTACTAAATATAAAGGTTTTTAATAATATAGTGGTTTAGTTAGTAATAGCTATAAAAGCCATCTACCTGGAAGCTAAGAATACTGCCTCTTTAGAAGCACCTATAGCACCATTTAACGCTATTAAGCTAAATTAGGCCTTAAGGGAGGACACTCCTAGTTAGATAAAAGCTATTTTTAAAGAATTTCTTTTCCTAAGGAGAATATACACCTATACTATTATAAGGGGGGGAGTACTAGAAGGAAGGTTATTACTTCTAAGTAAGCTAGTTCTAAAGCACAAGTATAATACTAAGGGAGAAGTAATTTATAAGAAGGCAAGACTATATTTAGGGAGACAAGCAAACTCCTAATATTAACTATTTTAAGACATTTACGTCTATTATATAATACAACACCTTTAGGTTTTTAATAGTAAAGGTGGCAGCTAAGGACCTTAAGCTTAACTATATTAATGTTAAAACTGTATTCTTAAACCCGCTATTATAAGAATAGATTTATATGCAGATTTCTAACCTATTAAGAGACTTTAAACTTACCTTAAAAGGGGTAAAAGACGCCTACTTAAAGCTAAATAAGTTACTTTATGGCCTAAAGTAGGCACTAAGAGAATGATTTTAGATAGTTAAGAAGTTCTTTAAGAGTATAGGTTTAAACTTAGCTAATACTAACCCTAATCTTCTTATAGGAAATAAAGTATATATCTTATTATTTATTAATAATATGCTAATTAAAGGAAAGCGTTAACACCTTAATATTACAAAGATAAGAATTTTAAGAGAATGGAGATGTAAAGACCTAGGTCCTATAGAGGTATTTATAGGCTTCTAAATTAATTAAAACTATATAAACTAAACCTTTAAGCTATATTAGATAATATATACTAAAAAGCTACTTAAACGGCTAAAAATAGATAACTATAATTTAGTTAAGCTATTAATACTAGCTGGCATTGTTCTAAAATTTAATATTAAGAGTCCCCTTAAGTATAACAATGTAATAGTATACTAATAGATTATTAGCTCTGTAATCTATCTCTTAAACTATATACGTCTTAATACTAGCTATACTATTGGTTAGCTAGCTAGGTTTATAGCAGTACTAGGAGAATTGCATTACCACTTAAGTAAGTAGCTACTATAATATCTAAACGGCACTCTTGAAACCGGAATTACCTACTTAAATTAAACAATTTGCCTACCCTTATGCAAGCTTACATTACCTACTAGTTATAATATCTTTACTAACGCTATATAGGGAATAGAACATAATTGAATATTATTCTAAGGTATAGCAGTTATATACTATAGGGGAGCGGTAATCTAGATGGCTTAAAGACAGAAGTTAACGGCATTAAGCTTAATAGAAGTAGAGATTATAGCGGTATTAGAAGGGGCAAGGTTAGTAGTATGCCTTAAGAAGCTAACGAGAGATCTAGGGGAGAGAGATAATAATAATAAGCCCTTTATTCCTATGCTCTATTATAACAATAAGGGTATAGTTAACCTCTTATATAACATAAAATACTACTAGAAAGCCAAGTATATTAAAACTTAATACCTCTTTATACAAAACAACATAGTTCAGTGAGGTTAACTTAAAGTGGTATATATACTAGGTAAAGATTAACCTGGAGATATGCTTATAAAGCAGCTACCAATCAACCAATTTATAAAGCACTGTGTAATGCTAGGAATTAGTAACTAACGGAGCAAGTAATAGATGTTTTTCGCCTACTAGGGTTTCCCTCTGTATGTAGGCCGAATGGCGCTTATAAGGTATTTAGGAATAGCTTTATAATTGCCTATTTAGGACAGATAAGGAGAGCGTTGTCAGTATGGGAGAGTATTAGAATTAGCAATAAGATGCTAACTAAGCTCTGCAAGGTTAAACTCTGCATGCAATCTAGATAGACATTAACCGTATCTACTACATCACAAATCAATCAATATTCATCGTCTACGTCATCTCTATTATTAATTTGACCCCTCAAGACAGCTCCGCTATGACCTTATGACCTTGTAATTCCAATAGGCCGGATTAGCAGTGGAACACGTTAGCGAGCTTAGATTATCTTAGTAAGCGACTTAGACGGCAAACGAGACAGTAAATCTCGCTAGTACTTAACTTAGTATAGCTTTATAAAAACACTCTACTAGCTTTATTAAGCCCCTGTTAGCGTTATATAACCCCTATATTTAGGCTTACTATTTTGTTTAACGTTTAAGGGCCTTTGGTGCGAAAATATAGGATAGTTAATTAGAGACTAATACCTTTCCACTACCTTTTCTAACGCCCTACTTCTACCCTAAATAACGTATTTTTAAAAATCTGATCGATTATATAACCAAAGTTACTTTTTAAGAATATTTATATAAAAACCCTATAGTATAAAAGTAAGTTATTAAAATTATAGGTAAAAAGAAGTAGAGTGACTTTTTTTACGTTAGCTTATTTGACTTATTAACTTAAAGCGACGAGTTTTACGACCAACGGCCTATATCTAATACTTTATATACTATAGCTATAACGTCGTTATTTAATGCAATAGATAGAGAAGCTAAAGAGCTCTTACCTTATAGTATTTTTTATAATAACTGGATATTATAAAAGGGTTGTGTATAATTACAGCACCTATCGTACTAACTGCGTGCCTACGCGTTCGGTACGCCAGGTACGCGTTTACGCGTTCGGTGCATCAACCACTTGCTTACGCGTCTGGTGCACTTATGAAGCACTGACTAATTAGGGGGAGGACATATTAGTATATAGACCACGTAGTCTGCTTTATATAATCGACAGTCACCATCTAAACAAGCATACGATACTACATGTATTTCGTGCCCGTGGATACGACTTACTCGTGCTATTAAGTTAGTACGAATACTGATTAGTGAGCGCGTATAGATTAGCAATTACTTGACACCTCCCACCGAGCGATACTTGATAGCGACCACCCGTTTAGACTCCTAGTACGACCTGCTAGAAGGTCGGAAGTTGGGGATTACGGACTATTACTAACTCTGTATACTTATTTAAGTCTTAGTACGGTTTACCGGAAGTTATAGATGTGAATATAGACCTTTACAGAACCCCCTATTTTCAACCCTCTTCAAACCTTAAACCCCTGCTCCTACTACACCCTCCTTTAATACCTCTGACGTCTTTTTAGACCCCTTATAGAACCCCCTATCCTTAACCTCCTCCAAACCTTGAACCCCCATTCTTACTACACCTCTTTTAGACCCCTTATAGAGACCCCCTACCCTTTTGTGAACCATTACGGACCTATCAAGACCCCTTATGGAGACCTCTTACCCTCCTATAAACCCTTACGGCCCGTAAACCGATTTTACGGACCCTTATAAGAACTCTTCCGCCCACTACGCACTACACTATATAGTATGGTAGATATCAGCAAGCAAGTCAGCGAAGGTCAAAAGAAGTGGAGATAAGGAGTTGACGTTATGTCTATAAACGACGTTAACGACTATATTAGTTTCAAAATCCTTGAATACAGATACTTTAAGCTTATGAACGACGACCTATAGGAGCAATACTAGGAAGACTTTGCAGACCTTATAGAAGCTATTTTTAAAGCCTACAACCCCACTACTATCTGTAAACTACGAACCCATTTACGTAACCAAGGTGTATGGGTTAAAAGGAATAAACGAGTTACTGTTATATAGTCCTTATACAACACAATACACAAAAAGGACCAAACGGAATGGACTAAAGAGGAAATCCTAGACCAGTTCTAAGAAACTAAGGAACTCTTTACTTCTTCTAAACTTAATATAATTACTGGCCTTATACCTAACCCTCTTAACTAAATTCGTCCTACAAACCCAAGCAGTTTTGGAATTAATCTTATGGGCCAAAGTATACCTAGTACTTAAGTTACGGACCGCAATACCCCCGTAACCTAAATTACGGAACGCAATACCCCTATAAACCAAAACACGGACTAAACCCCTTCCGTTATTTAAGTTACAGATCCGCAAACCATCCAAGCAAAGACCTACGGCAAGGAACTGGCTAACCTAGCCAAGCTCTACACCAACGAATCTAAGTATAGCGGTGAAAACGACAACTTTAACTTTAAACTGACCATCTTTACGGACCTCTGTTAGAAGGCCGATATTCTTAAATAGGAGTTTAGCTAAGCCTACTCTACCATACTGCGCGGCCTAGCACTTGACCACTACTATACCAACCTTAAGAATAACCCCCTTGGTGTTCCTTTTGATAAGCTATGCGAAGCTATATATAACTACTTTGAAGGACTAGAATATAAGCGTGATATCCTTACCCAATGGAATGCGACCAAGCTACGGACCGTAATGGATAAGAACACTGAAAAATCAACTATAGAGTGCCTGCAAATCCTTATTAAAGACCTCTGCCACCTACAGCACGGTCTTAATATCAAGCTTCGAACGGACGACTTCCTGTATAATAAACTTATTACGGCCTGCTAGGAAGTAGAGCCCTGTAAGTACGCCTACTACAAGCCTACAGATACCTTAGCTGGCCTTATTAATGACCTACGCTTCTCTATTGTAATGTACAAAGTCTTAAACCCACCAGGCAGCACGCAAGCCTTTGTTACGGATATTTAATATCCGCAAACAGACTTAGACGTCTACTTTACAGACTGCTACTACCGCTAGCAGCACCCGTACTAACCAAGTCCTACCCGTAACCCCTGCAGTAACCCCTGTATAAAAACATACCCCCGTAGACAAACCAGCCAGAAGTGCTTCGTGTGCGGTAAGGAAGGATATTAGTTTATAAGGTATACCTAGGAAGAATATAACAAGTCTAGGAAGAGACTTAATAGCTATATTAGCCAGTTTATTTTGGAATACAAAGGAGAGGAAGCAGAAGAGCCCCCTAATAAGTTAATAGAAGCCCTTATAATTAACTTTAATTTAGACGCTTAGGAATAAGAGACCTCAAAGATATTCCTAACTACTTTTAGACCTTTTACGGACAGCTAAGCCTTTAATATTACGACCGTATTAGCCGACCATTCCTTTATATACTTAGTTGCGCCCAAAAACCATTCCGCAAGCACCCCCGTTATAGACGTTATAGATTACGAGCAGGACCCATTTGCATATATTACCATAGAACGCTATACCCCTAAGGAATTCTACGGTGTTATGATTGATATAGGCGCCTCTAAGAAGTCTACTGTAGGTTATGGACAATACCTTGCATATAGGACCACCGTAAATGATAATACGGATATTAACACTATGTAAACTAGGGCTGTAAATATCCAATTTGGCATTGGCTTAACTGTATTAATTAGATTAGTTGCAGTTAAGACCCTAATTAGCCTAGTCAACTTCTATATAGTAAAAGTAGACACCCCTTTCTTACTTTGCCTTGTGGATATGGATAGGTTACAGGTTTACTATAACAATATTACAGACACCTTAATCGGCCCCATAACTGCCCTAGGAAGCAAGCATGTTACCCTGCTAATTATACGACGATTTGGACACCCGTTCCTTATATGGGGAGAGACTTTACGGACCTATATTTAGGAATCTTTCGACTATAACCCGTGCTACCTTACCAGTACGGAGATCCACCGTTTGTATTGTCGTTTTGGCTACCCGTTAGCCGAAAAGCTGCATAGAGTCCTTAAACGTTCTGGACATGACGATGTTAATAGGAAGGCAATTGACCACCTGACTAAATACTGCTCCTACTACTAGAAATACGGACGTTCCCTAGGCCGATTTAAGTTCACCCTTTGTGAGGATCTTAACTTCAACTATTTAGTGTACGTAGACATTATGTATATTAACGGCAGCCTAGTATTATATATAATTGACGAGGTAACCCGCTATTAAGCCGCCTATTAGTTGCAAAATATATCCGTAAAGTATACTTGGGATATTTTACGGACCTGCTGGATTGATACGTACGTTGGACCTCCTAAGTATATTACCTACGACGCTGGTAGGAACTTCATCAGCAAGGAATTCTAGCAGTATGCTATGGCCATGGCTATATTAACAAAAGCCGTTCTAGTTAAGGCGTATTGGTCCGTTGGGCTTGTTAAGCGAGCTTACCTAGCCCTACGGAGAGCTTACCAGATTATTATGGACGAGTGTAAGGACATCTAAAAGGAACTGGCTCTATAGATGGCCGTAAAAGCCGTTAACGACACTGCTGGCCTGGATGGACTAGTACCTACCCTTTTGGTCTACGGAGCCTACCTAAGGATAAGTAACCTAGATCCTCCTGCCCCGTCTATTACGGAATGAGCAGCTGTAATACGGAAGGCAATGGCCGAGATAGTCAAGCTATGGGCCAAATAAGCTGTTAATAACGCCCTGCACCACCGCAACGGACCTAATATGACCCTAGTATACGACCTCTCGCTTAACCCTAAAGTCCTTGTATGGCGTGAAAGCGGTAAGTGGACCAGACCCTACTGTTTACTGGCTGTAGAAAATGAGACGTGCTGTATATAACTTCCTAGCAGCCCGACCAACTTTAGGAGCACGTCCGTAAAACCCTACTTTTGGCCCGAAGACACCTATGACGTTGAGCCAGACGAACTAGAAGCAACTGCTGAACTAGATAAACTAGAAGCGACCGCTGAATTAGATAAGCTAGAAGCACCCTTGCCTACCCTAGAAGTCCTCTAGAAACCTACTGAACCCGCTATACCTACCGTAAAGCGCGGTCGAGGACGCCCCCGAAAGCACCCTGTAACTAAGAATACTATAACAGAAACTCACCTAACCTCCGCAGGAATATCCGTAAGGTAATCTCCGCCTGTGGATATATCAGTTCTAGTACAGGAAACCCCCTTTACGGACTTATAATGTAAAGAGATTAACGGACTACTTAAAAAGGGCGTCTTTGTGGTTATAACGGAGAAAGATATTCTGTAAGGCGTCCGTATATTTAACTTACGCTTTGTTGACGAAATTAAGCACCTAGGTACTGACAAAGCTTTTAAAAAATTAAGGCTTGTTGTATAAGCCTATAACGACTAGGGGAAGGGCTTAGTCCTTATATAATCGCCTATAATTCAACAAGTTAGCTAACGGATTATACTTGTACTTATGCCTGGACTATAGCAAAGCAAACCCGTAGCTCTTTACCTACGGGATATCTCGCAAGCCTATATACAGTCTAATACCTACCTAAGTAGGGATATCTTTATATGGCTACCGCTTGAGCTTAATCTGCAACCAGGAATAATTTTACAGGTTATAAAACCACTTTATAGAGTGCCGGAAGCTGGAAACCACTGGTTTAAGACGTACCACCAGCACCACGTTAGTAAACTTAAGATAGAGCAGTTAACCTATAACCCTTGCCTCCTATATACCCTATTGAACGGCCTTGGCATTGTTAGACTTTAAATAGATAATACCCTCTTTCTAGCGGACTAAACTTTTGTGGACGTGGAAGAGACTAAACTGTAAGAAGCTAAGTTCCTAGTAAAGCCATAAGAGCAGTTAACTAAGCGGACTCCAATTAAGTTTAACGGAGGCTTAATTATATAAAAGGGTAACTTAATCTAGCTGACTTAGGAACGCCAAGCTTAAAACCTAAAGCCTGTTACGGTAAAGCCTACGGACCTTACCAGTTCCTGCGGAGAGACCCGTAAGACCGTAAATATAAAGGACTAATATACTGTATAGCGTGTAAGAGGTGCCTATATCGCCATAGTTTGCTAACCTGAATCTGCCTATAACTTGTCCTTTGCGGCCCAGGCAGTAGATCCGCAAGAAGAAAATGTTAAGCAGCTTAATAAGCGTATTTAATGGCAAATTAACAACGCAATAAGAGGACTTACTTTTATACCACTAGACCTAAATTCCCTTAGTATAATGGTATTTACGGATGCCTCCTTTGCTAATAATAAAGACCTATTATTATAAATCGGCTTTGTGATTGTACTTACGGACTGTAATTAGGATGTAAATATACTGCACTGGTCTTTAATTAAGTGTAAATAAGTAACCCGTAGTGTACTAGCTTCTGAGCTATACGCACTAGCCCATAGCTTTAATATAGCAGCCGCAATTAAATTAATAGTCTAGAAGATTTTATAACTGGAGCAGTTACCCCTAGTTCTATGCACTGATTTAAAGTCCCTCTATAACTGCCTAGTTAAACTAGGTATAACATAAGAGAAGAGGCTTATGGTTAACCTTATGTGCTTATATTAGGCCTACGAACGGCGCGAGATTATAGAGGTTAAATAGATTAGCAGCGGAGACAACCTAGTAGACGCTATAACTAAGGCAAAGCCGTGTTAAGCTTTTAAAACCCTAATTAATACGAATAGGCTTAACCTAGAAGTTACAGAATGGGTAGAATGGGACTAACGGAGTACCTACGGTACGTCTACGGCCCGTTGGAAGGCCGTACGGCTCGTTATACGGTACAGGTGGAAAACGGTGGAAAGCTACGGTGGAACTTGGTGGACTCACGTGACCTGCCGAATTTTATAGGGTAGTTGAATTGACCAATTACGATTTTCCATCCCCGGGATGGAAAATCGCCATTGGCTCGCTTAGCACTAGCGCCTTGGCGGCCCTCACGATCCGACTTATGGCTTGTCTACTGCCTGTTAAAAGGCTGTACGGTTCATTCTACGGACCGTAAGCAGAACTTATGGCCAGCTTGGGGCACCGTTTGGAAGGCAGCCTAGACGGCACCTTGGGGGAGATTTCCTATGTATTTTCTTTTGTGTTTTATGGTTCTATTAAAGCAATTACGGAGGCTGTATATAAGTGGTTTCATTTTTTAAGTACCGCTAGTATATAATTACAGCACCTATCGTACCAACCGCGTGCCTACGCGTTCGGTACGCTAGGTACGCGTTTACGCGTTCGGTGCACTAACCACTCGCTTACGCGTCTAGTGCACTTATGAAGCACTGACTAATCAGGGGGAGGACACATCAGTATATAGACCACGTAGTCTGCTTTATATAATTGATAGTCACCATCTAAACAAGCATACGATACTACATGTATTTCGTGCCCGTGGATACGACTCACTCGTGCTATTAAGTTAGTACGAACAGGTTGAGATATAGTAGTAAAATAGGTAATTTTTGGTATATTTTAACGCTACCTTGCCTAGGCGCAAAACGTTATAAATTTAACCTGAATCTTTACCTAGCTAATAGCTTATATTTTAATAAAAATCTAACTAATTAATAATCATTTATTGCTTAACATCCAATTTAGATCCCTATTAGGCCTACGCGGACTACTCCTTATATATATATAGGGAGAAAACTCTAATTAAGAAAACCCCGGAATCCATCTCCCCGCCTTTTAGAACTCGCCTATAAAATGCCTACGAGTTACCTATGGTGCTCTACTACCTTACTTTTTAACCTCTCCGGCAACCACTATGTAAGGGATATTATTGCAGTCACCTTAGGTTGCCCTTAGAACAACCCACGGACACCCCTTAAATGGCCGTCAGTTACATACCGGAGGTATATACCTGTGGTATATAGTCTCTCCAATCCCAGAAGCCTTACCTTCTTAAGAATTCGTCTCTTTTACGATCTATCCTATTTCTATAATTGTGCCTTATAGCTCTCTATTTACTAAGTCCCCTTATATCTAAATCTTTTGTACTCCTTTTTGGAAAAATAGCTAGCTTTAAGGACTAGATTATTTATTTATATCTTTTACTTATATCTCCTATTTCTCCTTTAAAATCTTATAATAACCTAAATAGAAACTCTATGGATACCCTATCAAAAGCCATTACCTTAAGGTAGAAAGGTCCCTCTAATAGTAAAAGATTGCGATAATATAAACCTCTAGGTAAAACGGCCGAATGAGCCCTAATACCTAGATATACTAAAAGCTCGAAGACTCTTATATACCTATAGTTACTAGCAATGCTAAGGAAAACGTAGATACCCTCTATAATAGCTATAAAACTATTAAAAATTAGCCGGAACCCTTCTAGCCCTACTTAAGCTAATTAGAAGATTAAGCGCTAAAAATAATCTAAAGATCTTTCCCTAAGCTAGAAATGCTAGAGAAATATATTAATATATTTAATTAGGGACCTAACTAAAATCCTTAAGGAAGACTATCGGCTTATAATTGGCATAGTAATAGTATATAAACTACTTATAAGCTAAGTAGGCCTACCCCTTTAGGTAACTTAACCTAAACACTAACTTAAGACCTAAGCCTTATTAGGAAGCCCATATTAGCTACTAGTGCTTATACTACCTCTATAGCTAAAGCTTCCCTAGGCCTAAGTTTAAAAAGTTAGGAGTTCTATACTAATATCCTTTAAGACGGATATTAGGAAGCTAGTATAAGGCTCTTAGAAGCCATATAGGAGAAAGCTACTAGTAAATATATTAGAAGCCTTTAAAGGTAAATTTAGATTTAGTAGAGTTTAATCCAAGCTAGATAAGTTCTTTTATAACCTAGCTAAGGCTAAGGGCTTTTTAGGGCTACTTAATACCTACCTAAGAAGGTATAAAAGACTTAGAGAGGTATCTATTATAAGGGATCTTTTGGCCCCTTACTTAAGGGCTTTTAAAAGCTGCCAAGGCTAGCCTTTGGCTAGCCCTTAGCACCTCCTTATAAGCTTTTTAGGCTTATAGCCCTTCCCGCCTTATTGGTTTGTCTCTCTCTATACAAGGGTATTGCTATACCTACTCTTTACCATATCGTCCTCTTTTATCGACTCTCCTATAATTTATGCTCGGCTTACCTACTCCCTACTATATACCTAGGCAATAGCTTTATATCTATATAATAAATAGAAAAAGGATATAGACTAATTGGCTAAAGCCTTTAGTAGTTTAGAACTCCATTATAAACCTAGCGCTTAATAGTTAGACAACTTCTTTAAGACGCTAATAATATAAGATAATACCAAAGAGCGTATATAATGGATTATTAATAAGATTAAAGACTAATCGCTAAACTAAATTGCGCTTAATTAACTTAATAAAGAGTAAGTTACTATATTGCTATAGCTGCAGACCTTTTTAAAGGGTTAGACCTAAGATCTGTAGGTAATATAATATAATAATATAGAATAATTCTGGAATGGTATATAGCTGAACTATTAAGATTTCCGCCAGTTTATAAACTTTATAAAGACTTATACTTAATAGATAGATTTAAAGCCCTTTAAAAATAAGGACGGTAGTATCTATAAAAAGGAGAAGATTAGATTTATCTGGGCTAAAATTAAGCTAGTAATTTATGACGAAATAAAGCGCGTGGGAGCCCTATTGCGGATTACTATATATACTAATTTTAAACGAGTGGTTCTAAACGCTAAGAATATAGTAAGGAATTAAACCTCTTTTAGTAAGAAGCTGGGGGGTAACTAAAAGCGTAGGTACTCTAATAGTAATATAGGGCAGACCTAAACTTTAAAGAAGCCGTTCTTAAAGAGAACTTTAAAATAGTTAAAATTAGGAGCCTTAAGTAATGGGAAAGACTCCCAGGGTTAACCTAATATCTATTTAACACCCTTATAGGAACACTCTAAAAAGCTAAAACGAAATTCCTATTAGAAAAATAAGTAGGGTAATAAACGTGCTAATAAACAAAAAAAAGAGACGCCCTAATTGCGGATATCTTCCAGCTATAATTAGGGCAAGATATGGAAGGGAGGACTCTTTATAGGCGAGATGCGTTAGTTCTAAGCACCATAAAATAGCGGCGCCGAAATTAATATTATACGATATAATTTAGTAAAAGAGTATAAACTTATCCTGTTGCTAAGGTGGCGGAAACCTATTATAGGCTTTCTAGATAAGTATTAAATTAAGCTATATAGTATCTATAAGCTTATAGTATTAGTGGCCGATATATATATAACCGCACTAAGGTAGTTAGTCCGCAACCCTTCTAGGTAACTAACTTATAAATTATAACCTTATTCTTAGATATTCTTAGCTTGCGGAAGTAGATTTTAAGATATGCTTTAAAACAGAAGCCTTTAAATAGTAGAACGATAAAGAATTAGAAGGGCATATATTACTAATAAGCTTAAAAGATATTTTAGAAGATATAGCTTTAGGCGAAATAGTATATACTCTATACCTAAAGGAGTATTAGATCTAACTCCTATTTTATAGCAAGGTAGATATAGGGCCTAATATAGACGGTAGCCTATAGGGAACTACTAGATAGGTTATAGGGGCACTATAGGGGGGAGGCGATCTTAAAGGTCTTATAAGGTGTTTTTATTATTATAGATTACTCTAGCTTAAGCAATATATAGAGAATATACTACGGTACCTTAAACGCTGTGTTAAAGAATTCTCTACCCTCTACTGGCTACTGTATAAAACCGTTTAACGTATAGTGGAAACTATATATAAATAACTACTATAGCGCGCGACGCTGCCCGCGAGCGTCTTAAGGGAGCTCTAGGACCTACCTAATAATAATATAGAGAACGAGCATAACCCCAATCTATTAAATATTCCGTTAGGCCTAAGGGACTTACTTAGGGTATTTTTAGGTAGGCGAGCTAAAGTCCTTCCGTAGAACTTAGAATATAATTATATAATTAATCTAGAAGAAGGGAAATAACCGCTGAATCTCCCTATCTATAACCTTTTTATAAAGAGCTTAAAATCCTATAGGAGTACCTTAATGGCTTACTAGAAAAGGGATAGATTTAGCTTAGTAAGTTATTAGTAAGCGCGCCAATCCTCTTTATTTTAAAACTAGACGGAACTATAAGGCTATATATAGACTATTACGGTCTTACCTAGACGATATACTTATTTATAGCGATAACCCTTTTAAGTATACTAAGCACGTTTAAAAGGTCCTATAGCGCCTTAGGGACGTAGGACTTTATATTAATTTAAAGAAGTGCGAATTCTTAGTTACGGAAGTAAAATACCTTAAACTAATTATTACTACTAAGGGTATCCGTATAGACCCTAAGACAGTATATATAATTACTAAATAGTAAACCCCTAACTGTATTAAGGATGTATAAGCCTTTCTTAGTTTTACCAACTTCTATTAAAAATTTATATATAACTTCTTAGGTATTATAGCACTATTTATAGTAATAATGTAAATAAAGGGCCTTTCCACAAAAGGAAGAAAAATATATCTATATTTTATCTAAACGCCTAAATATAAGAAGGCGTTTTAAGACCTTAAAGATACCTTTACCAAAGTACCTATTTTAGCTTACTTTAGACCAGGACAATAACTCTATCTTAAGACTAACTCCTTAGACCACGTTAAAGCAGGCGTCCTTTCCTAAATAGGTAATAACGGTTTTCTCTACCTAGTTATATTCTACTTATCTAAGCTTATTGTCACGGGATACCTCCGTAACACCTTACACACGTCCACCTGTTTCCACTAATGCAGCAAGAAGAAACTGACCGCGAGACGGCAACCCGATGGCAATTTGCTGGCAATCTACGGCAATCTAACGGCAATCTGCCGCATTCTGCCATATTCTGCCAAAGTCCACCGAATTCTACTAAGTTCTGCTAGGACCGCTCCTTAAGTCCTATTCTGCTCTGTGTATGTGTTAACTAAGCAACCAAACTAATAATATATACCCTTTTTTCCTATTTCCTTACCTTCTCTCCTTACGCAACGTCTTGACTTTATTACGCAGTTTATGTATATAGCTTAATAATATCTACTTTGCTATATAATATTACCGCTTATGCTTGCTCTGTAATACTTATACTATAAGAATATAACTATAAGATCTATAATAAGGAACTTCTCGCAATTATATAAGTGTTTAAGAAATTCTAACCGGAACTCTCCTACCTTAAGTACTTTACAACTTTAAAATAGCTAAACTAACGCCAAGTACGCTAGAATAAGCTCCTCTCTAGTTTTAACTTTAAAATTATATATAGGCTAAAAGTATAAGGTACTAAACCTAATAGCCTAATACGCTGCTTGCAAGACATTCCTTAGTCTAAAGATAATCCCTATAATTAGTTCTAATAATAGATAATCCTAAAAGCACGGAATTTGGCCCTAGACATGCTACCTATAATAAAGCTAGCTGTACCTTAGCTTTATACTATAGAACTAAAGTTCCCTCCTAAAATTAATAAGCTTATTACTATAGTATATAATGCCTCTGTTAACCTATTACTATATTAACTTTTTACTACAAAGACCGCTAGCGCCTGCATATTGCCTATTAACCTTTAAAGCTTAGGCTAAATTAATATGGCAGCTTTAGAAGTAAAAGAGAACAGGCTCTATTATAGAGGCCGCCTATTTATCCCTAACTTTGAAAATCTATAACGGCAATTAATCTAAATGGCCCATAACCTCTAAATAAGCGGCCACTTAGGCAAAGGAGGAACCTATAAGCTTTTTAGCCGATACTACTTCTAGCCTAAAATAATAGACTTAGTTAAACGCTTTATAGAGGCCTACTATGGTTATAAGCGCGCTAAGGCCTTTAATATAAAGTACTAAGGACTACTATACCCTCTACTAGTACCTATACGATAATAGGCAGATATTGTTATAGATTTTGTTGTTAACCTACTACCTTATAAATAATATAGCCATACCTATTAAAACATCCTTATAATAATATGCCGACTTATAAAATAACGCCACTACGTCCTAACTAATAGCCATTAGCGACGTTTCTAACGCCTTTCTCCGCGAAGTTTACTAATTATATGGGTTACCTAACTCTATTACGTCTAATCGCGGCATATAGTTTAACTCTAAGATACAGAGGCGGATCTATTAACGCCTTAGCATCTCCGTTAAGATGCCTATATCCTTTTACTATAAAACTGCTAGGTAACTGGAAAAGGCTAATACTAGCATAAAAGCATACCTATAATAGGTAGTCGCCTATAGTTAGGACGACTGGGTAGACTACCTTCCGCTAGGTAAATTCGCAATAAATAACTACGTCTTAGCCACTATAGGACTTACCCCGTTCTTCGCGAATAAGGGTTATTACCTACAATTTAGTATAGAGCCACTATAACCTATTAATAAAAAATTGCCATATTGAAAACGCCTTAAAATACTACTTGCCAACTGGTATATAAACTATATAAAAGATCTACTTAACTACTGCAAGGGAGAGATGGCCTAGGCCTAAGCAAAGCAGGCTTACTTCGCTAACTTTTATAGAACGCCACCACCTAAGATGCGTGTTAGCGACTAGGTATAGTTAAATATATACAATATCTCCATATAGAGACCTATAAAGTCACTTAATTATAAGAATCTTGGCCCCTACTAGATTAAACAAGTTATTAATAGAGGAGCTATATATAAGCTAGAGCTCTTATCTACCTTAGCCACCCGCAGAATATAGCCTATATTCCACCTATAGTTACTATATCTTTACTAGCCTAACCCCTTACTGGAATAGATATAGCCTAAACCCCTACTAGTACTAATTTAAGACAAGAATAAAGACGAAAACTATAAGAAGTAGACTGTTAAATAAATCGTTAACTCTTAATACTTTAGTAAAGGCAGAGGACAATGGCTCTACTATAGAGCTATCTATATAGGATTTAATATAGATTAACTGGAATAGCAACTATAGGAAGATTTTAAAAATGCAAAGGACCTAATTAGTAATTTCTACTATACAAACCTATAGAAACCGGGCCTAAGTAGAGACTTTATGCCTAATCCTCTATAAAAGCCGTCTATAACAGCACTAGAGCGCGTCGCCTGCCAAACTCTGCTATATAGTTAAACTAACCAATTATAATTTTCCATGCCCGGTATAGAAAATCGCCATTAGCTTGCTTACTACTAGCGCCTTAGCAGCTAGCTCTATATCTTTGCGTAAATTGGCCCTAGTACCCCCTTTCCTTTTCTTCTCTACACTTTAAGCTTTTCTTCTATATATATATAGCAACTATAGCGTCGCCGGAGCTCCGCCTCTATAAGAGGGGGGTAGTGTTACGGAACCCTACCGTAGGCGCCTCTATAGGAGACCCCTTAGTAGAGCCCGTGCTCTTATATACACCTCACATATAGCTTATATTAGCTACGCGTAGTATATTACCTCCTTACACCCGTAACCCTTATAATTAACCGCGCAACGTCTTGTAGACTTCTTAAATATATACGTTCTATAGCCACTACTCCCGTTCTGTAATAATTAAGGATATATAAACCTTTTTCGATTTCGCTAACATCTATTAGAAATTTATATACAACTTCTTAGGCGTAGTAGCACTATTTATAGCTGTAATGTAAATAAAGGGCCTCTTTGCAAAAGGAAGAAAAACGCATTTACGCTTTACCTAGATGCCTTTACTAAAGCACCTATTCTAGCTTACTTTACATTAGGATAATAACTCTATTTTAAACCGACTCCTTAAACCACGTTAACGCAGGTATCCTTTTCTAAATAGGCAATAACAGTCTTCTTTTTCTAGTTATATTTTACTTATCTAAGCTTATACTATAAAAGTATAACTATAAGATCTAAGTCGGCTCTGTTATAGGTAGTATACCTAGGGCTAAATTCTATGCTTTTAGAATTGTTAATTATTAGAACTAATTATAGGGGTTATTTTCTAACCAAGGAAGGTCTTATAAGCAGCGTATTAGACTATTAGGCTTAGTGCCTTATACTTCTAGCCTATATATAATTTTAAAATTAAAACTAGAAAGAAACTTGTTTTAATACACTTAGTGTTAGTTTAGCTACTTTATAATTATAAAGTACTTAAAGTTGCGATAATTCGTAAGGAATTTAGTTAGCTAGTTAGGTTCTACTAAGGAGAGTTCTGGTTAGAATTCTTTAAACGCTTATATAATTATACGCCTTAGCTTTATACCGTGGAACTAAAATTACCTCCTAAACTTAATAAGCTTATTACTGTAGTATATAACACCTCCGTTAACCTATTATTATATTAACTTATTACCGCGAAGACCGCTAATACCTATACGCTGCCTATTAACCTCTAAAGCTTAAGCTAAATTAATATAGTAGCCTTAAAAGTAAAAGAGAATAGGCTCTATTATAGAGGCCGCCTATTTATCCCTAATTTAGAAAACCTATAATAGCAACTAATCTAAATGGCCTATAACCTCCGGTTAAGCGGCTACTTAAGTAAAAAAGAAACCTATAAGCTTCTTAGCTAATACTACTTCTAGCCTAAAATAATAGACTTAGTTAAATACTTTATAGATGCCTATTATAGTTATAAGCGCGCTAAGGCCTTTAATATAAAGTACTAAGGATTACTATACCCTCTACTAGTACCTATATAATAATAGACAAATATCGCTATAGACTTCATTATTAACCTACCACCCCATAAACAACACGGCCGTATCTATAAGAATATCCTTATAATAATATACCAACTTATAAAAGAGCGCCACCACGTCCCAACTAAAGGCGTAGCTATTAGTAATATTACTAACGCCTTCCTTTACAAAGTTTACTAATTATATAGGTTACCTAACTTAATTACGTCTGATTAAGGTATAGTTTAACTCCAATATATAGAGATAAATCTACTAACGCCTTAGCATTTTTGTTACGATATTTATATTCTTTTACTATAAAACTTCTGGGCAATTAGAAAACGCTAATACTAGTATAAAAGCGTACTTATAATAGGTATTTACCTATAGTTAAGAAACTAGGTAAATGACCTTCTACTAGGTAAATTTATAGTAAATAATTACGTCTTAACCACTATAGAACTTACCCTATTCTTTGCAAATAATGGTTATTATTACTAATCTGGTATAAAGCTACTAGAACCTATTAATAAAAAACTACTATATAGAAAACGCCTTAAAATGCTACTTACCGACTAGTATATAGACTGTATAAAAAACTTACTTAACTACTATAAGGGAGAAATAGCCTAGGCTTAAGTAAAGTAGGCCTACTTTACTAACTATTATAAAACGCCGCCACTGGAGATGCGTGTTAGCAACTAGGTATGGCTAAATATATATAATATCTCTATATAGAGGCCTATAAAGTCACTTAATTATAAGAATCTTGGCCCTTATTAGATTAAATAAGTTATTAATAGAGAAGCCGTATATAAGCTAGAGCTCCCGCCTACCCTAGCTACCCGTAAAATATGGCCTATATTTTACCTATAGCTACTATACCTTTACTAGCCTAACTCCTTACCGGGATAGATATAGCCTAAACCCCTACTAATACTAATATAAAATAAGAACGAAGACAAGAACTATAAGAAGTGGACCGTTATATAAATTATTAACTTTAAATACTTTGGTAAAGGTAGAGGACGGCGGCTTTACTACGGAGTTATCTATATAGGATTTAATATAGATTAGCTAGAATAGTAACTATAGGAAGACTTTGTTATGGGACATCTCCGTAGCACCTTATACACGTCTACCTGTTTCTACTAACTTAGCAAAAAGAGACCAACTGTGAGATAACGATTTAACGGCAATCTAATGGCAATCTAATGGCAATCTGACGGCAATCTACCGCATTTTGCTATATTCTGCCAAGTCTACTAAATTTACTAAGTTCTGCTAGGACTACTACTTGAATCCTATTCTATCTTATGTATATATTAACTAAGCAACTAAGCTAATAATATATACCCTTTCTTCCCATTTTCTTACCTTCTTTCCTTACACAACGTCTTAATTTTATTATACAGTTTATATACGTAACTTAATAATATCTACTTCGCTATATATTATCGTCGCTTATACTTACTCCGTGACAACCATTAAAAATATAAAGGATCTAATTAGTGATATTTACTATATAAACCTACAGAAACTAGGCCTAAGTAGAGATTTTATGCCTAATCCTCTATAGAAGCCCTTATAAAGTTAAACCGTTATATATTACTACATAAGGGAAAATTACCATTAAATTGCCATTAAATTGCCGCGGATTGCTATTATATAACTAGAAAATAGTTAAGATATTTAGGAACTTTGACCAGTGGTTAAAGTTATCTAATTAGTTAGATTTTTAGGTGCTAAGTCTTATTAGTAGTAACTCTTTAATTAACGTCTAATACGGATCCTACTGGCCTACGCAGACTGCTCCACACAGAGGGGAAATCTTGTATATTTACAGGAAGAAAGCCCCTGTAGTTTGGGGAGGAAAAACCCTATAAGCAGCCTCAGTAGGATAAAAAACCCCGATTTGCTATATTTGCACATAGCGGCGGCCCTATAGGCCTACCGTACGTCCTCTTTCTTAGAATTTTGAACTCCTTAGGAACCACTGCTTTCTTCTCCAGCTTATCCAAAGCTAGGGTTCACTACGTCCTAGCTAGGCCTTGACGATCGATCGCCGTGTACTTATTATCTCTTTTCTCCTATATCTTAACCGTCCCCTATATGCTATCTCTTGTTAACCATTACTATATATGCCTTGCCTCCTCCCTCCTAGAGCCATTAAAGGTGTAAGGGGGATTTATCCGTTCTAACTGCCGTAATACTAATAGCGGGATATATTGTTGTGCTTTGGGTATCTTTTATACCTAGGCCCTAGCTAGGCCCTCTCTAAGGGTTACTACTCCGTTAAAAGGAGATAAGGGAAACCGTGGGTCGCAATCTAGGCTATAGATATTTAGTAGTTAACGGTAAGTAACCGTATGCTCTGCGGGCGATCGCCCTAGGGGTTAGGAGGGGTCGTATATTTGCTTATTCATTAATATAAGGTTATTAATGCTTTTAATTGGGGGTTAGAGGATATTAGATTTTATCTTATATCTATAAGGATTACATAGGGTTAAATAGAAGCGTAGCAGTTGTCTACTATAAAGGGGGTTACCGTTAGTAGTGGTTTTCGAGATCTTACCATCCCATATGAAAACTTTTTACTATCCCCTATAACATTTCGACCACCACCACAACCCCCTACCCGCAGCTGTGCGACGTCTCTACGTTGGCTCTGCTAAGTCCAAAGACTAGTAGGTTTGTAGGCCTCACCACGTATAGGTGTAGAGTCCGATTTTAAGGACCTGCTAAGTCTTATTACGTAACGTTATTACAAGCCTTTAGCAATATTCCCTTTTCTTCTCTATACCTTAAGTGTCCCTTTTATATATATATAGTAACTACAGCGTCGCCAAAGCTCCGCCTCTATAGAAGGGGGGATAGTATTACGGAACTATACTATAAGAACCGCCTACTCTCCTCTACCAAGCTCTAATATGTTAAGAAGTAGATTAACAAGATGCTTAATAAAGGCTTTATCTAAGAATTAACGTTCCTCGCTGCAGCCCCACTTCTACTTACCGCTAAACTAAAAGAAGGGGTAAGGATCTGCCACAACTATAAAGGACTTAATAATGTTACCATTAAGAACTAATAACCGCTCCTACCTATCCGCGAGACGCTTAACGCCCTATATGGCGCTAAATTCTATACTAAGCTTAATATTATTGCCGCGTTTAATAGGATCTGTATTACTAAAGGCTATAAGTAGCTTATAGCACTTATTACCCGCTTTAGGCTTTATAAATATTAGTAACCCTATTTAGCCTTTATAATACCCTAGCCATATTTTAAAACTATATTAACTACGTTCTTTATAATAAACTGGACGACTACTATATAGTATACCTTAATAATATTCTTGTGTTCTCTAGAACTGAAGCTAAGCATACTAGATATATTAAAAAAGTAATTTGCCGCCTTAGCCGCCAGCCTCTAAATTAATATTAGTAAGTCGGAGTTCTATATAACAAAGATAAAATACCTTAGCTTAATTATCTTAATAGAAGGAATAAGTATAGACCTTAAAAAGGTCGAAGCCCTATAGGTATAAGAGAACCCAACCTTAGTTAAAGAATTATAGCAGTTCCTTAGATTTAAAAACTTTTACTATAAGTTTATCTAAGGCTACTCTACCGTTATTATACCTATAATAAAACTTCTAAAAAAAGATGTTGGATAGCTATAAGGACTAGAATAAGCTAAGTTATTTAAGGCCATTAAGAAAGCTTTTATTTTAGCACCAGTACTAATATACTATAACTATATAAAGAAAATAGTAGTAGAGATAGATGTATTAAATTAGGCTTCTAACGGAGTCCTTTCTTAATATAATAATAACAGTAAACTAAAACCGGTCGTATTCTTCTCCGTAAAGCACTTTACGCTAAAGTATAACTATAAGATCTATAATAAAGAACTCTTAGCTATTATTAAGGCTTTAAAAAAATTACGTCCTAAACTATAGAGGACTAAGAAGCCGTTTAAAATTATTACTAACTATAAGAGCCTATAGATATTTATAATTACTAAGTAGCTAATATAACGAAGCCTTGTAGGAAATACTATGGTAAACTCGCTAATAGGCTAGGTATATAGGTAAACAAGAAGTCAATAATATAATAATAACTAGTAGAGTGGTTGCCTAACAGATTAACTCCAATTATATTCTAAGATTTACTATAAAGAAAGAAAATATCTAGGTAGGGACTGTGGTCCTTTAAATATATAATATAACACCTATAAAAGCTGTTGCTTTATTACTCTATCTACTCTATTTGCTTTATTATAGATTTTATAGATTTTATAGATTTTATAGATTATATAGATTATATTTTATAACTCTGTTATATAACTTGATTACCCCTTATCCCATAGTTTAACTAATTCTAGCGCCTCTTGCGCTTCCACTACTAGTCTATTTATATCCTCTCTTAGTAGCCGTACTACTGCCAATATAAGGTCCGTAACACCATTCTCCTCTCCTCCATCTTCGTCCTTAAAGATATCTACCGTCCGCCATACTTATACGGTTACATTAATACTGTTATTGGGTAAGATTATACCTTCCTATACTTGCTGTGTAGAGAAGGGGTTAGTATATGTCGCGATTATAACCCCGCTTAGTGCCCAACCTTCCTCCTATGCTAAGTGTATAAAATTAAACATACGATCGTCCTATAATGTTTAATCCGTTTCTAATACTAAATATATACATCTTATTACTCTTTATAGGCGTTTAGTGCTTTATCTAATTTGTTATAGGGTCTTGTATTTAATCTAAGGCCTCCTATCTTAATAGTAAACTCTCTAGTGCCTTAGTAGAGATTTGTCGTCTTTATACTAAAGAGGACTAAATTCTAGCCAAAGAAAATTAGATTTATAAGGCTCGTGCAAACACTTACGCTTAGTTAATCCGTCTTAAAAAGGTTTATAAGAAGGTTTATTTAAAGAAGTAAAAACTCGTTTAATAGGGTCTTCTTAAACTTAAACAAGAAGAGGCCAGAAAGGATTTATCTTAAGTAGAAAAGGAAATAACTCTAAATACCTTAGTATTTGATTCTCTTAGGTCGCCCTTAGGTAACTCGTTCTTTAGTAATTTTTTTTATTAATGCTACCTAACCTAATTTCCTTTAATACTCCTATACCTCTCTTAATAGCGTTCCTTAGGTTATTTAGTAGTTTCTAGGTAGTTTTATTATAGCCTATCCACTTAACCTTATACTATATTTTATTATTAATGTCCTTATAACTAATAATTCTCAAAACTTCCTATTTGTCTTCTTCTTATCCTCTATATATATCTGCCTTATAAACTAGTGGCTTAGCATCTCTATATACTAGCTTTAGTATCGCGATATACTATATAGGGTAGATCTTTATTTTCTCTAGTAAGTTAAGTCTATATATAACTTTTAAGATCTTTGCTTTAACCGTAAATGGTCCTAGTTTAACATAGTCTAACTTCTTACTTAGTTGTTAACTCTTAAAAATTTTATATAGTAGCTATACTTTGTCCCCCTTAAGATCTAGTCCCTTAGATCTCTTAGTATTATAGTACTTTTTTATCCTTATCTATACTAGTTTAGCTACTTCGTTAAGGTAATTATAAAGATTTATTAAGTTCTTCATTCTTTTTTCAGCTGTACTACTTATTTTCTTTACTTATTATAGTAATAACAATATTCTTAGTTTATAACTGTAATTTACCTTAAAGGGTAATATGCCTATCCCTTCTTATAGTGTTATATTATATATAAACTATATAACTAGTAATAACTATGCCAAATCATTCTATGTATAATTAATATAATACCTTAGGTACTGTTCTAGTATTTAGTTTAGTCTCTCTATTTAAATATCTATCTATAGATAATATGCTATTAATATTACTACCCTTGCAGCTAATTAGAAGGCTAACTATCTTTAAGCCTAAAGCATATAAGAGACTCTAAAGAAGATCCTAAAAAGCCTTACCGCCTTATAAAATAGCCTAGCCTCCCCTTTATAAAGCCTTAGTTAACCTATTCGCTTAACCAAATATAATATACTAAAGAGTACGGATATAGTAACGAAACAATTAAAGTCCGTTAAGCTCCCTAACCCCCTACTATTATTAAACGGTATAGACCTAACCTTTAAGAACTGGAGAATCTAGGTATAAGGAAAACTCTACGTTAATTAAAGCTACTTTACTTCTAAAGAAGCTAAGATGCTCTACGTCTTCAGACGAACTATAGGAGATACGCAGTGACACCTTTAAACCAAATTTAAAGATAAATCCCCTATTTAATTTACATCTATTAACGAGATGCTATAGTACCTAGCTATTATTTATATAAATCTAAATAAAGTACGGGATGCTAGATATAAGTATAACCGCTTAATAATAAAACTATTCCACTTCTTTACTGAGTTCTAAACTTAATTTTTATACCGAGTAGGGGAAGGCTAGGTTCCCTTTAAGAACTACCGTTTAGATCTATATAATAAGCTAATAGTCTAACTACAAGAGAAGATTATAGTAGCCTTAAACAACCTATTAACCTACCAAAGACTCGCAGCCTAATGTTTATTACTAGACTTAGAACTAAAATAAATTAATACTCGTTCTAACTAACTAAAGTGGTCTTATAGCAACTAAAATCTATCTATTATACTAACAGGAGCTGGCGTTAGAAGATAAACCATAACTACCCTTATACTAAAAGCGGTTATAACTACCTACCTATAAGCCTTACTTAACCTACTACGTACTATACCTTCAGCCAATACTTATTATAATACCCTAATTAACCCTACTATGGTTACATGCTTTAATTATAGAAAGGATAGTTATTTTACTACATCCTGCTTAGAGCTAAAAGATATAGGTAATATTAAGGAGATAGAGGAAGAAGAAATATTTAATAAGTTAGGAAAAGTAGAACCCTAGGGAAAGACTCCCCCTAGGGTATCCTATTAATTTTAAAGAGATTAATCTAAGTTAGTGTAAGGGCGCGAAGAAGCTTTAGGGAAGATTCGAAGGAACAATATAAATTCTATCTAAGTCTAAGGGTATATAGCTCTTGTAGAGAACAAGACGTTGCGTAAAGAGGAGAAAGGAATATAGGAAGCTTGTAACTAAATATTCGAGGGTCTTGGCAGTAGACGCGTGGGTATAAGCGCACGCGGGTTTCAACAGGTTTCAACCAAATTCCATTATATTAGTGGAATTTAGTAGAATTTAATCGAGTTAGCAGAATTTAGCAGAATTTAATTAACTTGGTAGAATTTGGCAGAATTTAATCAAAGTGTTAGAATTTATCTGTTAAGTGTTTTACTAAGATATTCCTACTATAACTAGGCTAGTCCCATTATAGTTAGCTAATAGATAGAAAACACTTTACGGTTCTATATATAGTATCTTAAAATGGATATAGAGTTAATATAACTACCTTTATTAACACTAGAGCAAACGGCTTTACTTTTATAAATACTGCTTATATAAATAACGTTACTAAGTTCTTAAATATAAATACTGCCCAACTAAAGAAGCCTATTTAAGTAAAAGGCTATAATGGCTAAGCTAGTAAGCCGGTTACCCATATCTTAAAGCTATATATCGCCATTAATAAATAACGCTAGTTTAGTATCCCCTTCTACATCCTAGACCTAGGGTCCTATAATATAATCTTTAGCTAAAAATAGATATCCTACTTTAATATTTAGTTAAATATATAGTAAAAACAGTTTGTTTAGCTAGAAAATAGACCAAAATTACCCTTCTTTATTAGAGAAATTCGGACTAACCGCAAGATATTAGCTGTAAAGGCTAACCCTATCTATTAATAGGATATTAGTGTGACGGGCTCGTATAAATGCTTCTAAACCGAAGCTTGTAGATTGCTACTATATAAGAATACTAAGCTAAGGAGAAGAAGAAGAGGAAAGGGTGTCGAGAGGGCTAGTATAAATAAATAGGTAGCGCGAGCCGCCAAGGCGCTAGTAGTAGACGAGCCAATAGTAGGCAAGCTAACAGTAAGAAACAGTAAGAAACAGTATTAGATAGTATGCGACAATATAATAGGTGGCAGAATATGGCAGAACTTAGTAGGTGCCGCGCTCTAGCACCGTTATATTACCCCCCCCTTTCTAAAAAAGCCTGCCCTTAGGCTTTGTCCGAGTTCTTTATTATCGTTTAAATTATTATAGTTATCTAACCCCTCTTCCCAGCATTTAATCTAGCTGTCTAATTTGCATAGTGGTCTAGGGAGATCTGGGTAGGCTAGGTAGAAATCTCGTAGCTTATAGAGAGAGTACTTAAAATTGGATATAGGGTACTATTCTAGATCTTCGTTATAACCTACCTAGCTTACGCGGTATTTTAAGGTACTATGGTCCTTTTTAACTGCTAAGATCTCTTTAACTTCCTATTCTTTATCCTCTATAATCTAAATTGGCGTCGGGGGGTCGTTATACTGTTTAGGTAACGGGTTATTTATAGCCTTCCGCAGTTAGTCTAGAGAGAAAATAGGGTAGATCTTTATTAACTCTGGTAGCTTAACCTTAAAAGAGTGCCCTACCTTCTTAGGGATCTTATAGGGGCCAGCTATTTAGTGGTCTAGCTTATAGCTTAGCCTCTAGGTCTTCTAGTTCTTTATTAATACCTATACCTTATCTCCTATATAGAAGTCTACCTCGCGATAATATTGCTTTACATTAGCTTCTTTCTTCTCTTATACCTTCTTTATAATTACTTAGGTAGTCTCCTAGGCTCTATGCATTCTCTTAGCGAATATCTAGGCCTCTTTATAGCTAAGGCGTTCGCGGGCCGTTATAGGTCCTATAGATCTATTCCAATTAAAGAATATTTATGGCTTATATTTATAGAGTAACTTAAATAGCGATATTCCTATACTATTATAAGGGAGTATAAGCTGTGCGTAGTCTATTATAGGCAGTAGTTCCAACTAATTATCCTAGTAGTAATTAACAAAGGGGCGAAGTCGCTAGTTAAGGTATTAGTTTATAATCTTAGTTTAGCTGTTAGTCTAAGAATAAAATATAGTAGAGAGTTTAATCTTAATTTTAAGGATATAGCAGAATTTATCCTAAAAGTCTAATATAAACTAGGGTCTATAATTAGAGATAATTAACTTAGGAGCGCTATAGATCTGGTAAATGTTATTAATATATATACGGACTATATCCTTTATAGTTATAGTCTTAAATTAGGGGAGGGAAATAGCTTACTTACTTAGTTAGTTAACTACTATAAAGGCCATATTATAGCCATATTTGTCCTTTAGGAATAATTTAAAGCCCATTATAATATGCTGTTAAGGGCGTTTAGGAACTAGTAGTAGTTATAACTATTTAGGGGTTTAATCCCTAGGGGTATTTACCTATTTATAAGCATAATAATTCCTAGTAAATCGTTCTATATTAAATAGGAGTCCTTACTAGTAGTAGCAAGGCACTAATAGTTAGTGGGTTTTATCTTAACTATAGTACGCTATAGAGACTTAACAGTGGGCTTTATGGATTAGTTCCGTTTATAGGTTGTTAACATTTAGAAGTATAAGAGTAGTCTATCTTCTATTTCTAAATTAGGATTATCTTCTATAGCTTAGTTACGGAGGGCTTTTAGGGATTTAGCTATACGGTTTGTGATTAGGATATAGTTAATTAGTCCTATTAGTTTATCTAGGATCTCTTTTTTTATAGGCGCCAGCTTATTCCGTTTAGAGCTTAGTTCCTTAAGGATATATAGGTTGAGCTATTTAGGATAAAGGAGGGCACGTGTCTAGTGCTAAGCCTTTAGCTTATCCTATAGTTCCACGTCCTGTTCTCTCTAGGTAAGGGTATTAGCTTTAGAATTTTGCCTACTAGAGTAGTATATAATTGTAAAGAAGAATTAAAAGAGTATTTTAGCCCACCTAGCCTATTAACTAGTAAGCTACTTTATTGTTATAAAATACTTAAGGGCTTTATAATTAGTATAGACTTTAATCTAAGAGTCTATGCTTCTAAGCTTTGCGCGCCACTAAGACAATAATTATATAATAGCTAGCATTTCCTTATTATGTACCTCGTAGTTATACTTAGCTAGGGCTATTATCTTTAAAAAAAAAAACGTAATAGAGTACTACTTACTATCTAGGTATAACTATAAGAGAACCCCTACTACTGCTTTATTAGAGGCGTCCGTTTCTAGTATTAATTTAAGGTCTAGGTTATAGTGATAGAGAACTAGGAAAAAGGTAAGTCGGTCCTTTAACTCCTTAAAAGCTCCTATATAATTATTATTAAAAATAAAAGGCGTATTATTCTTAGTTAGTTATATAAGAGGCTTAGCTATAACCCTATAGTTATGGATAAACTAATAGTAGAAGTTATAGAAGCTAAGAAAGGATTAAATACCTTTTACAGTATAAGGGGGTTTCTAGTTACGTATTACCTTAACCTTTTTAAGGTTAACTTTAATTCCTTTTATACTAATAATAAACCTAAGGTACTTTATTCATTTAACTCTAAATTCGCATTTTTTTTTAATATTAACTTATAGGCCTACATTCCGCAGCCTCTCTAGAACCTTTTTAACGTGAACTTAGTGCTTAAGTTTATTATCTAAGTATATAAGAATGTCATCTAGGTATGCTATATAGAATTCGTTAAAGTAGTTAAAAAGAATATTGTTTATATACCGTTAGTACGTAACTAGCCCATTTATTAGTCTAAAAGGAAGGACTTTATATTTATAAGAACTGTAGCGGGTATGGAATATTATTAGGTCCTCTAATATAGGGTCTATCCTAATTTAGTAGAAAGCTTAGCGGACGTTAAGCTTTATAAAGATTTTAGCTTAGCTTAGATATATAAAAGTCTTATTAATTAGGGGGAGAGGGTAATAATCTTTTTAAGTAATAGCGTTTAGTTTCTAATAGTTAATATAGAAGTAGAGGCCTTTATTAGGTTTCTTTATAAATAAAATAGGGGAAGTAAAAGGGGCCTAACTTAGTTTAATAAACCCTTTATAGAGGTTATTAATTAAGTACTATTTTATAGCTTTTAGTTCTTCTATAGTTTGCTAGTAAAGGGGGTTATAGCCTAGAGAGTTATTGGCCTTTAACTAAATCTTATAATTATAGGTTTAGTATAGGGGCAGTATATCTAAAACTGCTTTTAAGAACGCGTCTCTATAGTTTAAGAGGTAAGTAGGGAGGAGGCGCTTAACTAGTACTTTATCTGTTTCCTCTACTAGCCCTTCTTCCTTCTTATTAATAATCCAGTTAATTTTATATAAGCTGGTTATAAAGACTTTATTGTCCTTCTAATATATATTAAAGTAAAAACCTATAGCACTAATTGCCACAATGTCTACTATAGGAGTGTTGTATAGTAGTAGGGGTGTCTATAGCCCTAGGGGCTTTTAGTATATTAGCACTGTCCTTACTTCTTTTAGCTCTTACTACATCTTCTAAAGGTTATCTTTTATATCTTATTAGTATATCCTTTTCTATATTAGCCGGATCTCTATAATTTAGAAATCATCTATATTACTATCTGTTTCACTTCTATAAGTAGAGTCCTCCTTAACTATAGTGCTTTAGGAGAGTATTACTATTAGTACGGAATTCCTATCGGCCTTGCGGCGGGCATCTTCTTAAATAAAGGCTAGGTCGTGGTCTCTAACATTCTATTAATAAATAGGGTTAGCCTTTGCGGCTAGTGTCTTATAGTTAGTCCAAATTTCTCTAATAAAGGAGGGTAATTTTGGTCTATTCTCTAGCTAGACAAACTGTCTTTATCGCACGTTTAACTAAATATTAAAGTAGGATATCTATTTTTGGCTAAGAATTATATCATAAAAATCTAGGTCTAGGATGCAGAAGGGGATGCCAAACTAATGTTATCTATTAATAGTAATATATAGCTTTAAGATATGGGTAACCGGCTTACCGGCTTAGCCGTTATAGCCTTTTACTTAAATAGGCTTCTCTAGTTAGGTAGCATTTATATTTAAAAACCTAGCAACGTTATTTATATAAGCAGTGTTTATAAAGGTAAAGCTATTTACTCTAGTATTAATAAGGGCACTTATATTAACTCTATATCCATTTTAAGATACTATATATAGAACTATAAAGTGTTTTCCACCTATTAGCTAACTTAGATTAATCTCTTTAAGATTAATAGGATACCCTAGGGGGGAGTCTTTCCCTAGGGTTCTTCTTTTCCTAACTTGTTAGATATTTCTTCTTTCTCTATCTCCTTAATATTACCTATATCCTTTAGCTCTAGGTAGGACGCAATAAAGTAACTATTTTTTTTATAATTAAAGCATATAACTATAGCAGGGTTAATTAGAGTATTATAATAAGCATTAATTAAAGGCATAATACGTGGTAAGTTAGGCGAGGCTTACGGGTAGGTAGTTGTGACCGCCTTTAGTGTAAGGGCGGTTATAGTTTATCTTCTAACACTAGCTCCCGTTAGTATAGCAGATAGGTTCCAGTTACTATAGGGCCGCTTTAGTTAATTAGAATAGGTATTAATTCGTTTTAGTTCTAAATTTAGCAACAAATATTAGGCTGTAAGTCTTTAGTAGGTTAGTAGGTTATCTAAGGCTACCGCGATCTTCTCTTATAGTTAGACCGTTAGCTTATTATATAGGTCTAAGCGGTAGTTTTTAAGGGGAACCTAGCCTTTGCCTGCTAGGTATAAGAACTAAGTCTAGAACTTAGTAAAGGTCTAGTTTAATTTTATTATTAGGCGGTTATAGTTATAGCAGGCATCCTATACTTTATTTGGATTAATATAGATAGCAGCTAGATACTATATTATCTTATTAACAGATATAAACCAAATAGGTAACTTATCCTTAAACTTAGCCTAGAGGTATTACTAGGCATCCCCAATAGTTTAACTAAAGAGGTAGAGTATTTTAGCTTCTTTAGAGGGGAAGTAGTTGTAGTTAACACGGAGCTTCCCTTATACTTAAATCCTCTAATTCTTAAAGGTAGGGTCTATTCCATTAAATAGCGGTTAAGGGTTAGGGAGCTTAACGGACTTTAATTACTTTATTATTATATCCGTACTATCTGGTATATTATATTTAGTTAAGTAAATGGGTTAACTAAGGCTTTATAAAGGGGAGGCTAGGCTGTTTTATAAGACAGTAAGGCTTTCTAGGATCTCCTTTAGAGTCTCTTATATACTTTGGGCTTAAAGACAATTAACCTTCTAATTAGCTGCGAGGGCATAAATCTGCTTATGCATATCTATAACGTCGTCATTGTCTTCGATTTCTGATCCTAACTAGATCTTAGGTTCCTCTTAGGTAAAGGCAGATCTTTTAGATAAGCTTGCTTTAGGTACTATCATCAGCTTCCTAAGGTTTATCAGAATTATATAGTTTGGTTTTAATTCTAGGGTGTAGGTTAAGTATAGTCTATCCTATAAAAGTGGAATATTATTAAGGCCTTCCCAGATATGGTAGTATGAGTTTTTTATGTCTAAGTATAACGCGTTAACGCGTCGTTATAGATGGAGGTCTTCTTTTAAGGTGGGATATTATTAAGGCCTTCCCAGGCAATATAGGGAGAGCTTAGTATAATATAAGGGGCTTGTATAAATGCTTCTAAACCAAAGCTTGTAGATTGCGACTATATAAGAATACTAATCTAAGGAGAAGAAGAAGAGAAAAGGGGTCGTAAGGGCTGGTGTAAATAAATAGGTAGCGCAAGCCGCTAAGGCGCTAGTAGTAGACAAGCCAATAATAGGTAAGCTAATAGTAAGAAATAGTAAGAAACAGTACCAGATAGTATATAATAATATAATAGGTGGCAGAATATAGTAGAACTTGGCAGGTAACGCGCTCTAGCACCGTTATAATTAAGGACCGTAACCTAGCCTTTACCTAAGAAGATGCCCACCATAAGGCTAGTAGAAACTCTATACCAACAAGAATACTACTCTAAAGCACTATAGTTAAAATGGACTCTATTTACAGAAGTAAAACGGACAGTAATATAAATAACTTCTAAATTATAGGGATCTGGCCAATATAGAAGAGGACGTACTAATAAGATATAAAAGATAACTTTTAAAAGATATAGTAAGAGCTAAAGGGAGTAAGGACAACGCTAATATACTAAAAGCCCCTAAGGCTATGGATACCCCTATTATTATATAACCCCCTTATAGTAAATATCGCGGTAATTAGCGCTATAGGTTTCTACTTTAATATATATTAAAAGGATAATAAGTTTTTTATAACTAGCTTATATAAAATTAACTAAATTATTAATAAAAAGAAAGAAGAGTTAGTAGAGGAAACTAATAAGGAGCTAGTTAAGCGCCTCCTTCCTATATACCTCTTAGGCTATAAAGACGCGTTCTTAAAAGCAGTCTTAGATATACTACTCCCTACTAAACCTATAATTATAAGATTTAACTAAAGGCCGATAACTCTCTAGGCTATAGCCCCATTTACTAGTAAACTATATGTTACGGCGCTGGTGGAAAACGGTGGATTATAGTAGACGTTATGGTAGACGCCGAGTTACGTGAGTCCACGTGACTAGAGGACCGCATAAAACTTCGCACGGCGCTGCTATTCTTCTTCCTTCCTTTCTCTAGCTTTGGATCCTCGTTTATAGACTACCAATTATATAGGCTTGCGTGTCCCTTATACCGTGCTTATGCCTTGATTAACTAAGTCGCTAACATTATCTAAAGCTTAACTACTCTTTCTTCCTAAAAAGGAACTTAAATATATCTACAAAGGACACAGAACAGGACCCTAAGGACATTACCAGGACCACAAGGACAGGACAGACCCCTAAGAACTAAAAGAACACAAATAGAATGCGAAACCTAAGAATAGGACACGTATAGACCAGAACCCCTAGAAAATAAATAAACACCGGAAATTACCTAATACCCCTACTACTATGCTAAGAAATATAGCAGCTGGAAAAGCCGCTGTAGGACCCATAAATACCTCTAATGGTGAAACAGTCGCCGTTTTAACCCCCTAGGAAGAGCTTGCAGCAGCTAATGCCAAAATTAAACGGCTTTAAGAGCTGCTTAAAACCAGAGACACCCCTATACCTAGTAAGGAGTCATTAGACACCTAGAGACTTGCTATGGTCCTTAAGACCCTATCCTAATATATAGCATTAGCATTGTTGCGGTCTGCGAAGGTTGTGGACCCCCCATTGCTTATAGACGGAACTAACCCTATATTTGATAATTGGAAGCTTTAACTACAAAACAAGCTTGAAGTTAATGCGGACTACTTCCCTACTACCTAAGCTAAAATGGCCTATGTCTTTGGCTGTACTGGCAGGGACGCATAGATATATATACGTCTGCGATACGCCTAGGACTTGGTAGACCCCTTCCTCTCTAAAGAAGAGATGGTTGACTACCTGTCTTCTATTTATAAGGACCCCTTTAAGACATAGAATGCCTGCCTTAATTACAAAGCTCTTAATATAAAGATAACGGAGACCTTTTTAGCCTTCTAGACCCGCTTTCTGCACCTAGCCGGCTAAGCCTGAATTCCCTATAAAGACCTAATGCTAGACCTCTTTGACAAGCTTACCCTAGACCTATAGCGCGCTGTACTGCTAGTTTTTACTACTATATAGACGCTAAAGGTACTTATGGACCACTGCCTAGCTATTAACCAAGGCCTTTGTTAAATTAAGGCATAATCTAAGCGGTATAAAGCTAGAAACTCTTTAAACCAGACTGCAAGCACTTTATAAACGGCCTATAATACCCTAGCATAATCTGCAACTCCTATAGCACCAGCTGTATAGCCCACTGTTAATTTAGCAGCTAGCCATGCAGCTAGTTCTGCTATAGGTCCGGCGCACACTTGGCCTATATATAATAACCCCTATAAATAGGCCCTTAGCAATTAAGGAGTTTGCTTCTTATATGGCCAGAAAGACCACTTTGTAAAGGATTGCCAGACAAAGGCAAAAACAGGCGAGGTTCTGTTAATTTAGGAGGACAGTGCGGAGTTGGAAAAAGAGGAACCCTAGAGGAAGACTCCTCTCTAGGGTTAAAAGGGATTAACATATTATATATTAATCTAGGTCGGCTAGTTAGTGAAAAAAGCTGTACTATCCCTTATACCTTATTCCGCAATAGATATTAAGTTTTAACCTTTGCTTTAGCTAACTCTAGAGCAAATGCCTTTACCTTAATAGATACCTAGTATGCCATAAAGCTAGCTAACTTTTTAAATGCACCCCTTAAAGAACTGCCTAAACTAATTCCTATTCGCGGGTATAACGGACAAATAGGGCCACCCATTACGACTATCTTGCGGATTTACCTCTGTATTAACGGACGAAGGCAGTATAATATCCCCTTTCTTATTATAGACCTCGGGAGCCACGATATAATTATAGGGAGAAAATAGCTAGCCTATTTAGGCTTATAGCTTAACGTACGGAATAGATAGCTTATTTGGCCTAAAACCCTACCCCTAACCCCTTCCTTTATAAAAGAAATCAGCATTATAATAGAAAACCTCGTACGGCCCTAGATTAATACTATTTACTAGGCTAATGCTATACGCAGAGACCAGGCCTTTAAGAAGGATATATATCTTAATCCTTAACGGATCCGTATACTATGCCGCCCCCAGACTATATATATTACGCCATCTGCACCAGAGACCTAGGAAGTTAGTAGTGACCTAGCTAAGCCCCCTATAGAGAACCTAGGCCCTACGCAGCCCTAAAGGAAAACCAGGGATATTAGATGCTATACTAAGCTAATAGACAGGAAGGATAACTTATAGAAAATAGAATATGAGCTAAGGAAGACTATACACCCTATACCATAAGATACGGCCTGACGAGCGTCTATAAAGAAACCTATAGACCTCCCACTAGTTGATATCTACTACATTGGCGCTGTAGGATTCTACTAGAACTTGGTTTAGCCTAATACCATTACCTTTATAACTAGCCTATACAAAATTGATTAAATGCTTAAGGAAAAGGAAAGTAAGCTTAGCGGACAGAAAAGCAAGCTTATAGATAAGGAACTAGTAGAACAAAAACTGCCTAATTAATACTGGAAATTTAAGGACGTATTCTCTAAGGCAGTGTTAGATATACTTCCGCCTCACTGACCGTATGACTACAAGATTAAGATCAATCAAGGCAAGGGAAGCACCCTTAGCTTTAGCCCTCTCTACCCACAGTCTATTGCCAAATTGCAGGCCATAAAGCAGTACCTTATTAACAACCTTAATAAGGGCTTTATTAAGCCTAGCCAAGCCCCTTTTAACTTGCCTATTCTCTTTACTAAAAAACTAAATAGAGGATTGCGCTTCTGCATTGACTACTATAAGCTAAATAATATAACCCACAAGGACCGCTATCTACTACCCTTACTTAATAAGACTCTTGCCCAAATAAGTAGAGCCAGGGTCTTTATAAAGCTTGATATCCGCCAGGCCTTTTACCAAATTAGGATAAACCCTAGGTCTGAGGAGCTTACTATATTTTAAACCCATTACGGAACGTATAAATATAAGGTACTTCCTTTTGGACTAACTAACGGACTAGCTACGTACCAGCGGTATATAAACAATGTACTCTTTAACTACCTTAACAACTTCTGTACGGCCTACCTAGATAACATTATAATTTACTCTAAGAACGAGCTAGAATACAAGGAGCACGTCCATAAAGTCCTATAATAGCTCCGCAAGGCTGGTCTCCAGGCCAATATTAAGAAGTTAGAATTTAGTGTTAAGCGTATAAAGTACCTAGGTTTTATTATCAGTACGGACGGAATTGAGGCCAATCTAGAGAAAACGGCCGTAATTAACCAGTGGACACCCCTATGGACTATAAATGGGGTATAATTATTTTTAGGTTTCTGTAACTTTTACCGACGCTTTATTAAGAACTACAGTAGAATTGCCCGGCCTCTTAACCGCCTTACTAGGAAAGACCAGCCATTCTACTTTGATGCCATATATATGCAGGCTTTTAATAAGCTTAAAAAGCGGCTAGTATTAGCTCCCCTACTTACCTACTTTAACCCAGAATAGCCCTTAATGCTAGAAACTGATACCTTAGACAGTGTAATAGCTGGTATTTTTTCCCAGAAGCAACTGGATAGAGAATGGCACCCTATTGCATACTATTTAAAGACTATAATAGATGCTAAGCTAAACTACTATATCTATGACAAAGAAATGCTGGCTATTATCTCTAGCTTTTAGTACTGGCGTGTATAGCTAGAGGGGACCCCTAAGCCCATTAAGGTAGTTTTAGATTATAAGGCCCTAGAATACTTTATAATAACTAAGGCCCTTACGGCCTGCCAGGCACGCTAGGCAGATATCCTATCTTAGTTTAACTTCTTAATTATATATAGACCAGGCGCTACAAACTGTGCGGATGCTCTTATAAGGCGTAAATAGGACCTAGGTAACTAGGCAGCTGTAAAAATCTTATTATAGACTTAGGCACTACTATAACCAGAGCACCTTAACCCCTAGATATAGGTAGAACTAAATACAGACCCTTTAAACGCTAAGATATGCCCTATTAACTCCACAGAACTTAACCTTATTAATAAACTACTGTAGGCAAACCGTATGGCCCCTTTTCTACAGGAGTGCCGCGAAAAGGTAAAGGATGCTACTAGCCCATGGTCCCTTAAAAACGGACTACTTAAGCACTGGAAACGCTAGTAGTAATAGAGGAATAGAATTTATGGACTTGGCTTATCGCCGAAGCACATACTTAGGTCTCTACGGCCTACCCCAAAAAAAATAAAACCTATAAAATTATTAGCGACCGCTACTACTAGCCCAGAATGGTTATGGATATTAACCGCTATGTATAGAACTGCGACGACTGCTATAGGTCTACAATTCCATAAGACAAGACCCTAGGGCTATTAAAGCCACTCTCTATACTAGAATACCCCTGGCAGCATATCTTTATAGACTTCCATAAGTTACCTATAGACCGCGATGGATATAATATGGTTATAATCCTAGTCAACTGCTTTGGTAAGCGCCCGTTCTTAATCCCCTGTTATAAGAATATTGATGCTAAAGAGGCGGCCTAACTATATATCTACTATGTCTACCAAATTTACGGACCACTAGATACTATTATATCTGACCGCAGGCCGTAGTTTATATCAGCCTTCTGGAACGAGTTTACCTAGATCCTAGGTATTAGGCTAAAGCTCTCTATAGCATACCACCCCCAGACAGACGGTTAGATAGAGATTATAAATCAGTACTTAGACCAGAGACTCCGGCCCTTTATTAACTACTTTTAGGACAACTAGAGCGGACTACTACCTATAATAGACTACGCCCAGGTAACCCTACCCTATAACTTTACAGGGTTTGCATCTATTCAGCTAGAAATAGAATACTTACCCTATATAAGCTTTAACTAGAAGAGACTAGAAGGACCACAGACCATACGCGAAAAACTATCTTATAAGGAAGCATAGCAGTATGCTAGACGCTTAGAAGAAGCATAGATAGTAGCCTGTAAGAACCTAGAGAAGGCCTAAAAATTAATGGAACAGTAGGCAAATAAGCACAGGCGCGAGCCTAACTTTACTGTAGGCGATAAGGTCTAGGTTATAATAAAGAACTAGAAAACAGAACGGCCTAGCTATAAGCTAGACTGTAAGATAGCAGGACCATATAAGATCCTTAATAAAGAAGGCAACTTATATAAGGTTAAACTCCTAGACTTAATTAAAGTCCACCCTGTTTTCTTACCAGATAAGCTACAGAAAGCTGCAAATAACCTATTACCTGGACAAAAGAATGAGCCTCCACTGCTGATTTAAGTTAATGGCGACAATAAATAGGAAGTTAATAAAATACTAGCCTATAAACTAGTACGAGGAACGCTAAAATACCGTGTCTAATAGAAAGGTTATGATCTAGACCCAACCTAGTACCCCACCTAGAACTTTATAGGTTGCCCCCAGAAGCTTAAAGAATTCTATAACCAATACCTTAATAAGCTAGGACCCTTGAAGTATCTAGACAAGTGGATGGAGTGCTAGTATAGCGAAGATAATAAGCTACCTGTTAAGCATATAGATAAGAACACCCTATGGACATAATACGGACATATAAAGCCTAAGGGCAGGCTTTTTTAGAGGGGGGGGTAATGTTATAGTGCTGGTAGAAAACGGTGGATTATAGTAGACGTTATAGTAGACGCTAAGTCACGTGAGTCCATGTGACTAGAGGACCGCATAAAACTTCGCATAGCGCTGCTATTCTTTTCCCTTCCTTTCTCTAGCTTTGGATCCTCGTTTATAGACTACCAATTGTACAGGCTTGCGCGTCCCTCATGCCGTGCTCGTGCCTCGGTTAACTGAGTCGCTAACACTATAGAGAAACTAAAAGCAACTAAGTAGTACTTAATTAATATCCTCTATAAGGGGTTTATTAAGCTAAGTTAGGCCCCTTTTACTTCCCTTATTCTATTTATAAAGAAGCCTAATAAAGGCCTTTATTTTTATATTAACTATTAAAAACTAAACGCCATTACTTAGAAAGATTGCTACCCTCTCCCCCTAATTAATAAGACCCTTATATATCTAAGCTAAGCCAAAGTCTTTACTAAGCTTAATATCCACTAAGCTTTTTACTAAATTAGGATAGACCCTATATTAGAAGATCTAATAATGTTCTATACCCGCTACGGTTTTTATAAATATAAAGTCCTTTCTTTTAAACTAATAAATAGGCCAGCTATATACTAATAGTATATAAATGATGTTCTTTTTAACTACCTTAATAAATTCTACACGGTATACCTGTGAGGGCGCGAAGAGGCTTTGGAGAAGATTTGAAGGAATAATATAAATTCTATCTAAATCTAAGAGTATATAGCTCTTGCGGAGAACAAGACGTTGCGTAAAGAAGAGAAAGGAATAACGAGAGAATTATATAATTAAACAGTCAGGGGTTTTGGTGGTCGATGGGTGCGCACGTGCGCACGCGGTCTTCGACGGACTTCGGTGTTACGGCGCTGGTGGAAAACGGTGGATTGTGGCGGACAATCGCAGACAGTTGCAGACAGTTGTAGACAGTTTCAGATAGTCATCTGTCGAGTGTTTCACCGAGACATTCCTACTGTAACTGGGCTAGTCCCGTTACAATACCTAAATAACATTCTTATATACTTAGATAATAAACTTAAGCACTAAGTTTATATTAAGCAGGTTCTAAAAAGGCTATAGAATATAGGTCTATAAGTTAACATTAAGAAATATAAATTTGGAGCAAAATAAATATTATTAGTATAAAAGAAATTAAAGTTAACCTTAAAAAGGTTAAGGTAATCCGTAACTAAGAACCTCCTTATACTATAAAAGGTATTTAGTCCTTTCTTAGCTTCTATAACTTCTACTATTAATTTATCCATAACTATGGGGCTATAGCTAAGCCTCTTATATAGCTAACTAAAAACAATATACCTTTTATTTTTAATAATAATTATATAAAAGCTTTTAAGGAGTTAAAGAACCAACTTATTTCCTCCCTAATTCTCTATTACTATAATCTAGACCTTAAATTAATACTAGAAACGGACGCCTCTAATAAAGTAATAGTATAGGTTCTCTTATAGTTATACCTATATAGTAAGTAATACCCTATTACGTTTTTTTTTTTAAATAATAGCCCTAGCTAAGTATAACTATAAGGTGCATAATAGGGAAATGCTGGCTATTATATAATTACTATCTTAGTAGCGTATAGAGCCTAAAAGCACAGACTTTTAGATTAAAGTTTATTCTAATTATAAAGCCCTTAAGTATTTTATAATAATAAAGCAGCTTACTAGTTAATAGGCCTAATAGGCTAAAATACTCTCCTAATTCTTCTTTATAATTATATACTGCCCTAGTAGATAAAATTTTAAGGCTAATACCCTTACCTAAAGATAATAGGATATAGAACTATAAGATAAGCTAAAGTCTTAACACTAGATATATACCCTCCTCTATCCTAAATAGCTTAACCTATATATCCTTAAAGAACTAAGCTCTAAATAGAATAAACTGGCACCTATAGAAGGAGAGATCCTAGATAAACTAATAGGACTAATTAATTACATTTTAATTATAAACCGTATAGCTAAATCCCTAAAAGCCCTCCGCGATTAAGCTATAGAAGGTAACCCTAATTTAGAAATAGAAGATAAACTACTTTTATACTAGAAACGGCTTATAGTTCTAAATGTTAATAATCTATAAACAGAGCTAATCCGTAAAGCCTACTATTAAGTCTCTATAGCGCACCCTAGTTAAAATAAAACCAATTAACTACTAGTGCCTTACTACTACTGGTAAGAACTCCTATTCAATATAAAATTATTTATTAGAAATTATTATACTTATAAACAAGTAGATACCCCTAGGGATTATACTCCTAGATAGTTATAACTACTACTAATTCCTAAATATCCTTAGCAGCATATTATAATAAACTTTAAATTATTCCTAAAGGACAAATATAGCTATAATATAGCTTTTATAGTAGTTAACTAACTAAATAAGTAAGCTATTTCCCTCCCTTGCTTTAAGACTATAACTATAAAAGATATAGCTCATATAACGTGGTATACGGGGTTTTGCACGGGTACTAGGTTTTGCACGATTTGAACACCAAAATTTGCAAAAATGCTTATTTGGTGGTAAATAACTAGTAAAGACCATTGTAAATTATCGCATTATTAGTAAGGAGTTTTAAAGCAATTAATATACATATATAAGTCTATCTAAAGTCTATTTTTGGTGTTTTAAAGCTTAATTAGCTGGTGAATTTGCCCCTAGTCGCTACTAATTAGCTCGGCCTCCTTATCAGAGGACTTGTCGCTTATATTACTTATATTGTCGTCGTCCTAATCTTCCTTAATATCCTCTGGTAGATCCTATAGATCTAACGTCTTCTTAGCTGCCTCCTGGAGTTGCTTAATAATGGCTTAAGCTGCGGCCCATATAAAAGAAGACTCTTCCGCCTGCTTCTGGAGCCTCTCAGCCGTTAATTAATGTAATTGCCATTAACTAGCTGCTTTAGTAGCCGCTGATTTGGCCTTAATAGTGTTCTTCTGGCAAGCAATTTTAGTGGCAGTATTAGAGGCCTTCTGCGCCTTTTTTACTGCCTTTACAGCATTCTTTGCTTCTTTATCATGAAGCGTAAATAGCTTTTTTGTATTAGCGGTAATCCTCTAAGCTTCCTTTCTAGCCTCTACCTATTCTCTTTTAAGCGTAGCTGCTATTTAACGCTTCTTCTATAGCGTATCCCTAGCTAGCTTAGCTTCTTCTTTAGCCCTTATAGTAGCCTCCTTACTAGCAGCAAGCTCCTAAGCTGCCGCTAGTATAAGAACCAATTCCTTAGAGAGTACTATTTGTTTCTGCTTCTTTTTTGCCCGCCTTTTATTAGTATATTGCCGAAGCTCCTTATTCTCTACCTGTAGCAGCTTAAGACTATTCTCTAAAGATTATAGGTGCGTTATTAGTAAGTTAATGCAGGCCTCTGTTACCTTTGGAGTTATTTTTAGATTAAGAATTGTTTGCTAGTAACGAGATCTAGCATAGGCGCTATTAGGAGGGGGAGGATGTAGAGGTAAGGATAGAATTATTGCCTTAGCTGGGTAAGGTGGAGGAGTAGATGGCCGAGCAGAGCAGTGTATAAGGGCTTAATTTGGGTTATATAGGAGGAGACTTACCACCTTAAAGGCGCTCCTTATTAACGCTTTAGTATAGATTTAAGGCTAAATCTCGCTAAGTATCTTCAGAAAATACTCTTTATTTATACTAGTAATACCGCAAGCTGCGTATTTGTTAACTTTAGTAGAGTATGCGCGCTTAAGAGGTGAAAAAATTACAAGATCTAGTGGCTGGAGTAGGTGCATTAAATGCGGCGGTACAGAGGTCGCTAACATCTAAATTTGCACCTTCCTAATTAGGAAAATTGACTTACCGCACCCTGACCGCCCCAAAATAGAATCAGCAGAATTTATCTGTAGCCTCAACTCCTTCATCACACCGACACCAGCGCCACTAAAATCGCACAATCGCATAAACGATAGTCTATGGCTCCTCCAAAGCTTCAATAATATGGTCTTCTATCAGAT
>Ga0307507_10000724_pt1 | contig 72457 bp, 31 predicted proteins | sample 7_EM_MG_FD_207223 | JGI IMG/M metagenome (GOLD analysis project Ga0307507, IMG submission 207223) | Populus trichocarpa ectomycorrhiza microbial communities from riparian zone in the Pacific Northwest, United States - 7_EM | ecosystem: Host-associated > Plants > Roots > Unclassified | place... | reverse complement strand
TTTACTAAATAGTTAAGCGTTTCTTAAATTAGGGGAATTAGATATTAGTTTTAAATTATAATTATATTTAAAGCTTAATAATTAATATAGAATCTTAAGCCTCCTTTTAGCTTTTTAATAAATAGTATAGGTAAAGCAAATAGAGATTAATTAGGGCGAATAAATCCTTTTTCCAGATACTTATTAAGGTATTATTGCATTATAAGCAGTTATTCTTATAATATACCATATAATAGACTAAACTTTAGTATTATACCAGGCTTAAGTTCTATCTTAAAATTATACTTATCTTAGTATAGGGCTAGTTAGTCTATAAATTATTTTTTAAACTTATTAATTTAATTATAGTACTCTTTAGGTATAAGAGGTTAAGGATTAGTATATTATTTTAGTTCTAGTACTTTCTTAATATCTTCTATAGTTATAATAAAGATAAAAGGTACAGCCTATATTATATAAATTTTAAAAGATTTTAGCGTAACATCTTTATATTCTTTACTATTATTAGCAATTATAGCTTTATTATTTTGGTTTAAGGCTTATAGTAAGGGCAATTTATATTATATTATATTTAAATAGCTATATATATATTTATAGGGCAAATAGTTTTTTAAATAATAACTTCGGTAATAGATTATACGAAACTTTAGTATTTCTTTAACCCAGCTAATTAAAGGGTTATATTATTTTAGCTATCTATATCTAAGTATTACCTTATAATGCTTCAAAGGTATTATAAATAGGGAAATATATTTAAGGTGTTTGCCTATCCGCAATTTTATAAAAGTATCCCTTGCACCAATAGCGTCCTATAAAATGTGGCCCGTGCACACAGTCAAGAACATTAACATTCTCGCGCGTCGTGTAGTAAATAGATAACTTTATCAATTAAATACACCACCAAGATGGTGCGTAACTATACATCTAACGATATAGATCTTGTGCAGCCTACTAAATATATTATTTCCAAAAATCGGGTTGCAAAAAAGCCACCGCTAGAGCCCACACTACTACCTCCTTTCAGCCCTCTCCCTATACACAACGAGAACAAATATGGCGAGCTAAATCTTCCAGATAATATCAATAATGAGGATCCTTGGCAGCTGTTTAAGCTATTTTAGACGGATAAATTAATTAACCAGCTTATAAAGCATATAAATAAGAATGTAAAGCTCCACCCACCTTTTAAGGGTAAGGACTTCCCCTATAGGTGGAAGCCTATATCGCGGCAGGAGCTGTATGCATATTTGGCAGTGCTAATTCATATGGGCTTGCACATAGAAAGCTCCATTAAGGACTATTGGCATAAGGACTTTAGCCATAGAATAATACATATTCTTTGAAACTATATTTTAGCAAATCAATGGCAGCAACTTAATTACTACTTCTACTGCACTAAGCCAAGGTCTAAAGATAATAAAGCCTTCTAGAATATATTTAAGAGGATTAAGAAACTTAGTAAGGAACTCCGCCTTGCCTTAATAAAGTACTGCAAGCCCAGAATCCACCTTACTGTTAATAAGATAATTAAACGCTTTACCGGTTGCGCTCCTAAGATTATAAATATACTAACAAAACCTACACCAGAGGGCTTTAAGATATGGCTATTAGGCAACTAAGGCTATATTCTTAATTGGATGTTTTATATAAAAGGTAATAATAAAGGCCCAGTGGATCTAGATAAGTTTTGGATAGAGGAGGAAGGCTTTTCAAAGACGCAGGCAGTAGTAATAGATTTATTAACTCAGGAAGATCCGGAGATGGGACAGCGTCTCTATCAGCTAAATATGCACATCGTCTAGCTGGACAACCTCTTTACCTCTATTAAACTACTTTAGCAACTTCAGAAGCTTGGAATTGGGGGTATAGGAACAGTACGGACAACTAAAACAAAGCGCGAGGAATTAGATAAGGCAAAAGGGCAGGGAAAGGCACCAAAAAGGGCGTAAAATCAATTACCAATTGAGCAAATTGACCGACAGCTTGTTAAGCTTAAATTGATATACTAGAGCTAGATTAAATGGGGCATATTGTATAGAAGGCTTTCTAAAGATAGATTAGTTATAGAGTTTGCCTAAAAGGACGCTAATATGGTCTTATTTATAAGTACTATTAGCAACGGTTTGTGCTTGAATTTAACTTTAAGGCTTTACGGTTAATAATGTCATACATTACAGGTTTAAACTTCGTTAAATATAAGCGACGACAACCTGCCACTACCTCTAGCGGCGCCTGATAGACTTGTAAAGTATTTGGAGATATAGCTAGGAAGTGGTTACTAATACCAGAGTTCATTAATATATACAATCGCTTTATAAAAGGCGTTGATACTGCCGACCAAATAAGATCCTATTATACCTTACTTAAAATCCACCACCGTACCTAGAAGCCTCTCTTCTACTTTCTCCTTAATACAACTGTTACCAACGCCTATAAATTATCCTCTATGTGTACCCGCGGCTGGGTGCACCGCGCTGGCCACAAAACTTTCCGCAAAGCTCTTATTAACTCTCTATTTAAGCACTCTGTCTCTCAAGCTCGAGCCGATCGTGCGCAGGTTTCTATAGAGGATATATAGTAATACCCGGTAATATATTATGGATACAAAGTAGTTAAGATTAATTAGAAGCAGAAGGCTTGCTCTATATGCTTGGCGGCAGGAAGGAAGAGCTATATAAAGAAGCTTTCGAATAGGAAGCCTCTATGCGAACTTTTAGTAAATACAATAAAGAGACCGCGTAATAGCAAGGACTTTAAGAGAGCTTAAAGGGCGCCAAGAATGACGTACAGGTATAAACTCTGTCGAATACCACTATGTAAAGACGGCCCATATTAGTAGGAGCACGTAGATTAACTTAACTCCAAAGAATAAGGCTCTATATCCAATATACACCAATATTTTAATATATTTGTGACTTTATTTAAGAGTTCTAGTGATGCGGCAGAACGACTTACCGCCTATATATAATTGGTGCGCACGGGCCACATTTTATAGGACGTTATTATTGGTGCAAGGGATAGTATATTAGTTCGCTATATATTAAGGGTTTACTATTAAAGCCTTATAGGCCTTAGGGCTTATTAAGTTTCTTTAAATTTAGGCGTTAAGTTTTTACGTAGTTTATATTAATAAAGCCTATACTAGTGGCTTTGCTATCTATAAGGATTTATAATTCCTTCTACTTTTTAAGTATTTAAATTTCGCTAAGTATATTAAGGGAGTTATATTATATATTAGCGCTAAAAGAGCCTAAACACTTATACTCTTCTATTTTTTATCCTAAGGCGTAACTTAGCCCTAAAATAATTTATTTTCTAAGTTAACTAAAGGTAAGATGCTTTATAGTAACTAAGTATAATTTATAGAGTAAGTATAATTTAAGGAACGGGAGGAACTATAGCAGACCTTTTTAAAAGGGTAGGTTTAATAATTCCTTTAAATATATCCCTTTATACTATATCTAAAGTATTCTCTATTTATAGCTTAAGTTCTTTATTTATTAGTTCCCAAAGGTATATAGAATTAAGCGGTATTAAGGTCTATAGGGTTATATATAGGGCTTTTAGGTTTTAGAGACAGATCGCGCTTTAGGGTATATACTAGTTTTATAAAATTCTAGACGCAAAGTATAGTTAGCTTTAGAGAATAAGTCTATTTATTATATTAAAGGTCCTTATTAATTTATTAACATATTATAGCAAATTTAGATAGGTTTTTTAGTAGTTTCCTATCTACTAACTAGGCTCTAATTTTAGCTAAAATAGCTTATTAAAGGGTAGTAACTCTAGCGGCTTTATTTCAATCTAATTCGCTAATAAGGCCTAAAAACTCTAAAAAGAAGCTAGTAAAGTCTCGGTTCCATTATTATAGGTTTTTAAGTTTAGTAATAGCTATATATTCGCGGCTAGCGTTATTATATATTTATTCTAGTAGAAAGATAAAGTTCTTAAAATTAATAAAGGTACTATTATAGAAGAATAGATCTATAGTATATATAGCGTCTTTACTTAAATAAGACATTCTATAGCTAACCTTGCTAGCTTTAGTAGGGTATTAGTTATAGTTTATTAAAAGTTTAAGATGGAGCTTGGTTATAAAGAGACGTAGGTTATTTTAATTTCTATTAAATATTAGAGAATTAGGGAGCTTTTTAGATTTTATAGTAGGTATTAAATTTATTATAGATATGGGTTAAGTTATTATTACTAGTTTAGAGTTCGCGTTTAAGGGGCTAGGCTTAGATATAGTTATATTAATTTTGTTTATAGGTGGTATTAGGGTCTTTAATATAAGTACTTTAATATTACGGAGTTCTTCGCGGAGTACTTCTATTAATTATTAATACTAGGCTTCTAGTACAGCTTACTAATAAGCTAAGGTATCTATAAAGGACTGTTATATTATAGTTAACTATTCCCTAACTAGGGACATAATACTTATAGTTATTAAAGGGGATTTAGGTTCGTTTACCATTTTAATAGTAGTTATTTTAATGTAATATAGTATAATTATCTGTTAAGTGTTTTACCAAGATATTCCTACTATAACTAGGCTAGTCCCGTTACATATTCCTTAAGTTATATAGTTTATCTTTCTTTAAGTAGTAGCTTAGCGGTTTAGGTTACTATATATAGCTTTAAAAAGTATAACTAGACTTTATACTAAGTTTAGTTAAAGGGGTTTAATAAGGTTAGCTATATACTCTTCTAATTAACTTAGGGTATAGTAAAGTTAGTTAGCTTTAGTTAGGTAGTAGTTAGTATTACTAGTTAGCTTATTTTTAAACTGGCTTAGAAATAATTAAAGTTTTTATTATTTACTAGTAAATATTAGAGGGTCTACTAGTTGTTTAGATTATTATAGTGTAGTAGTTAGTTTAGGGTAAGTAGCTACTATAGGGTTGGGACTTTTATCTTATATATTTATCTCTAGAGATAGCGTTTAGTCTTAGGGCCCTAGTATAGGCATCTTAAAGATATAGATTTCTTCTTAGAGGTTCTTAATTATTTACTAGTATTATACTTCTTATTTGGCTTATTATTAAGTTAAAGTAGCTTAGTTCTATATAAGGGCGTTTATAAAGGACTTTTATATCTTTACTAGTTATTTTTAGAGTATAAATATAATGCTAGTGGCTATTATAGGGGCTTTAGGGTTATTTTGTATTTTAGAGGGTAGTATATAAGGTTAATACAATATAATGTTATAAAGTAAGTATAAGTGGTAATAATATATAGTAAAGTAGATGTTATTAAGCTATATATATAAACTATATAATAAAGTTAAGATATTATATAAGAAGAAAAGGTAAGAAAATGGGAAGAAAGGGTATATATTATTAGTTTGGTTGCTTAGTTAATATATATATAAAGTAGAATAGGATTTAAGTAGCAGTCCTGGCAGAACTTAGTAGGATTTAGTAGACTTGGCAGAATATAGCAGAATATAGTAGATTGCCGTTAGATTGCCGTAGATTGCTATCTCGTAGTTAGTCTCTTTTTGCTACGTTAGTAAAAACAGGTAGACGTGTATAAAGTATTATAGAGGTGTCCTATAATAGCTATAGCCTAATTTAAAAACTCTCCGGCTATTAGCCTAAGGGCTACTAAAACTTAACTATAGGCGGTTATCTCTTATAGAGCTACGACTTACTAAAGAGCTTTGGCTTTAAAATTAAAAGTAATCTTTAAGATTATAGGTAATCCTATAAGTTACTATTTACTTTAAACGCTATAGCTCTTAGGTTATTTGCAATTACTTAAGGGCTACGGCCTAACCTGGAGACTCTTTAGCTACTAGCCTAAGAGCTACTAAGACTTAACCGTATACGGTTGTCTCTTTTTAGGCTATAGCTTAAACTTACTAATATTACTTGGTTATAGTCGTAATTTAAAAAAAAAGGAAACACGCGTATAAGCTATTTAGCTATTACTTTTTTTATAAAAACTAATTACATTAATAGGGAAAGGTAATTAAGATTAATTATATGCGATCTTATCTTAAGCTAAGGCTTACCTTAGAGCTACGGCTCGCCTAAGAGCTTTGGCTTAAAGATCCTACATAATCTTATAAGCTAAGGCTTACCTTAAGAGCTATAATAATGGCTTATTCTTAAGCTACGGCTTTAAGACTAATTAAAAGCAATTAAATTTTACCTTATTAGCGGATTATTTTTTTTCTAAAAGACCTTTTTTCCTACTAGGTTTTAGTTATAGGTTAAGGTTTTTATTGGGGTGCAGCTGAGCAGGGTTACGGAAAAGTTAAACGGGGTCACCAATGGGGGTCGGCAGGGGTGCAGCTCGCAGGGGTCACAGAAAAGTTAAACGGGGTCACCAATAGGGTCGGCGAAAGCTAAACAGGGTTACTAATAGAGCGCCGGAAAAAGGTCAGCGGGGTCACACTTTTAGCCATACAGAACGCGCATTGGTAGCCACATTTAACTTAAGCAACCGCACAAACCAAAATATCTAGGGCATATGCTACGCATACGCACATAGGCACTCGGACATACACATATATATACACACACATATATTATATATATGCACATATATATACGCGAATTTATATGTATCTCGCTATACTAATAAGTAAAAACTATACTAAGGTAAATAAGAGCATAGCAGGATGGTTAAACGGCCTACCAGTTAGTATAGACAACCATATGCTACGCATATGCTAAGTATATATAGGTATTCCAGAGCGTACCTAACATTAAACACAAAGACAATAGTTCTTAAGATAATATAATCGGCAGGGAGAGTATTAAAGATAAGGAGAATGAGGAGAATAAGGAGAATAAGGAGAACAAGGAGGGCGAGGAGGGTAAGGGCTAAAATAGTACGCAACAGCGGCTTCTATTTCATATAGGTCTCTCTAAGGTAACAACTATGTACGACTTTATATATATGCTATGTATATGCTTAGAATAGCCAGGGCATACTCTAAGACTATAGAGCACTTGTTAGCTCCAATGGCAAGCATTAAGTTATTATCTAAGAGGCAATAGACTATATTATAATACCAAAATATCTAGCAACCAGAAAAAAAGGAATTACATACTTTATCTATAAAGTAACACCTCTGCTGTCTATAGATGCAGATAAAAAAACAGTACGTGAGGTTATTAATCAGTATATATCAAAAGTAAGTAATACACATGCAGAGTATATGCTGTACTTATACATCTAGCAGATTTAATTCTCATTCCATTAAACTGGTAACCCTAAGATTACACAACTACAGCTTCTTAAAGAAAACAATAATCAGGAGAATAGAAAAGCATTTCATTAAGCGTTTAAATGCAGCGGTATTAGACACTACGAGTACGCCCATAAGGATATACTAAGCATATACTCGGCATATAATAGGGTTAAGCCTAAATCAATTAATGACCTCTAAAAGCGTAGTAGTCGTCCATACCAGGCAGTAGAGATTAATAAAAAGCTTAAACAAAGCATAGAGAGGTAAGCATTATCTATATATATTAGGCATATACTTATAATATATAGCTACTACCACGGTGTTCTATAATTATGGCGGCAGTGTATCTACCCTAGTATATAAGAACGTGTATGTAGTGAAAGCAGACTAATAATATTTTTTCAGTATAAAGTACGCATATAGTCCGTATATACGCGATATATGCTTATTATATATAGGTAGAGTTTATTAGTTGTTCTAGCAGCAGTAATACTAAACCCTAGTATACTGCCTGGCCTTTATCATTAACAACTACCTAGGTAGATATTCAATACCTTCGTTTACTTATTAAACATAGAGTTTAGGAAGTTAAACGAGAATATACCTATATTGGACATGCAACGTCAAAGCGAAAATATTATAGTATGTAATGTATATATCGTATATACGCTATATATATACTAAGTCTACATAGGATTTAACCACCCGCAAGGCCAAGGTAGGGTAGTAGGCCGAATATATAGTGCATAGTTAGATTGCTATATTCCTATTAATATGGCATGGTATCCTTATATTTGCCTTATTACACGGAATTCTTATATATATCATCTACTATATCTAATAAAGCTACTAGTCGACCTTGCTAATAATATAGTTAAAGCAATAAAGCAGGTGGATGTCCTAAGCCTTACTACACGTATGCTCCGTATATGTATAGTATATACAAATGAAACTACTTACCATTTTATAGGTCGATTTATCCTATCGCCGCAGTACTATATTTTATGTAAGAAGTATAGGACGCAGACACTACGTGTGGTACATAGTAGTCTTAATATTTGAGGATCGAATTACTGCTTTAATTCGAAAGGAAAGGCTACTACAGTTCCCAGAGGGGACGGCATATATAGGTAAGTATAGGTTAAACACACACCAAGCATATACAGAGGCTAAGCGTAGCAGGTATACTACGTGAGTTCTCTATTAATTAATATAAAGAGAACACCGAGTAATGGATTTGGGCAATTTATAACTTCGACGACGAGCATTTCCTTATCGTATGCTGTATATATGCGCAAGCTAAGGCATTCCAACGCGTAATATATATCGAAATGGACCTATTATTTAAGATGGTTTAAGGCAAAATAAATATATTCTCAATTGCAGGATGGGACGAGAATTCCAAACGTATACATACCCTATGCCACGTATATGCTCTGCATAAGCTAAACACTTACAACAGGAATTAAGGTTTAGGTATACGCCTTTCTTAACCTAGAAACACGTGCTGCGTACGCAAAGATGTTTCAGCTAGTATTTAAGGTTTTAGGTAATACTGCTCGATCATCTATACAATTTACGCATATCCACGGAACTGGACTTCGCACTACTATAGTTAATATGTGTAAGAAACAAGCTGGCGGTAAGTATACGTTCTGTATACGCTTTGTATATACTCTATATATACTCTATATATGCTTTGTATATGCTTATAATATATAGGCTTTGGAGATTACCTATATACAATTAACCCATCCCATAAATGGGATGAACACCTTTAGTATATGCTTGTATTCTGCCTAGTATATGTTAAACGAAACTTTACAAAGCGCTTTCCAACTTATAAAGCAAGATATATTATAGAGCAGATATAGGAAGCGGAGATAGAGTAGAAACTGACAGTGCGTATATAAAGCATATACACACTACATCCGGAGCTTACGTCTTGGATAAACAATAAGAAGAAAATATAAATACTAGCTAGGCTTATAAAGGAAAAGTCAAAGGTCCCTTATAAGTAGTGGGTATATGCACGGAAGCATACTAAACTTAGTAAAAGTAGTTACTTTTAAGATAATAACTTTACTGGTTGAAAATTATGCGTGCTTACCGCAGTACTCCGGTAAAGGTATACGCTCTACATATGCACTGCATATTCTAATATTTTAGTATAGGCTTAAACTCTATACATAAGAAATGTTCGATCTATAAGAGCTATATAAAGAAACGTGAATAGATAATACATAGAAAAATTATAGTAACTTAAAGCAGATAGCAGTATAGCTACAGAAACAATATATGCATATATGCTGCATATATAAAGTATATACTAAGCTTAAGCAGCGCAGAAGCAGCGAAAATCAGCTGAGCGGCGAGCTAAAAATCCTAGGCTTAATCTTCCTTGGAATCCTTGGAACCTATTTAATACCCCTAAGCCTACTATATCTAGTGGCCAGATTATCTCACAGATAAGTACAGTAGATAATAATATTACATTAGTATTAGATATGTCACGCGTATCCACTATATATACAGTAGAGATGCTACTACTACCGTCGCGAAGTTAAACACCCTGGACTGTGGGTAAGAGGCATAGGTCTCACCTATCTACAGAGGAGCTAGAAAAGGAGGCATATATACTATATATAGAAAATATAGAGCAACGAATTAACGAATTAAAACAAGCTAAAGACGTATATAATAGAGCAAAAGAACTAGCAGAGCTTGAGAAGTAGGCGCAGGAACATAGTGTTAGCATATAGGGCGCATATACACGGTATATACATAGAAAGTATTACGTAGAGTTCCATAATAAATGAAGAATTAATTAATATAGGCCTTCCACCCTACACCCTATATTGGGTATATGCCTAGCCTATCCACCAAACAAACCCAACTAAAACTCCAATAATGCGTACTACACGCTGCGTATACAGCGTACAGGCCCAGCATATGCTGGGACTTATAGTTTAATACTCGGGCAAGCATGGCGGGTTAAGTGGCGAGTTCCGCCTATAGCTTATACAGAGCATAAGCATAATATATGCAATGGAAGGAACTAAACTTACTAGAGCTCTTACCTCTGCCATAATGGCCCGTTGTCTTTCTGCTTACTGGTGCTAAACATTAGCTGTGTATATACAGGGAATATGCAAGGCAAGCTCACTCCTTTGGCGGCGGGTAGACGGCAAGGGGGACTCCTTACAGTCGCCTGGCGGGGTCGGGCCGCGCTATACACATGGTTAGCGTATGCCAAATATATATAGGTAAAATACTAACCCTGCGTTTTGAGCCGGTGGAGGGGGTAAATAGGCCGATGTGCTATTTCTTTCTTATTAGCATACGCCTAGCATAAGCACATGTTGACCTATGGTTAGTAGAAGACATTGTAGGTTTGCATATACGAAGTATATGCGTATATAAGCTAGCAATATAACCAAGTAGTGGTTTTGGTAATGCATATACGGGGCCTATGTAAAGTTAGACTTTACTAGTCTCCTAGATATAGAGACGAGCGTTTATTTCCAAATTAGGCAGTAGCCCTAGTAGTAGCCGTGCTTGTTCCTCCCATACGCTACCCTTAGGCCTATAAGTACCCTTAGGTCTAAAATTAAACTTAGGGGGAATAAGTATATAGATAAATAGATAGATAGTTAGATATATTGGGGTATGGCGCGTATATACAGAAGCGAAACTAATACTCTTACCTCACAATGGAATTGCCTGCCAAATTAGGTAGCAAACCCCTGGTCCTAGGCACTGCATCTAGTTAGCTTAGGCTAGACATATGCTAGGTATAGGGTAAGCATACACGAACAGAGTGCAGGTGTCCGTGTACTCCAAAATTCTTAACCCCAAAGGGCCACGGCTATATGCAGTATTAGTACTGCATATATATTACATGTGCATAACCTACCCAGGCGTATATAGGTATCTGGCATCCCGCCAGCTACTAGAGAAAATGAAACGCTTTAAAGCGCTACGTTGTATTAGCGTTGCATATGCATAGCATATACTGGGTATATACTTCTCCCCCGCAATTAACTCCGCAGCCGACGTGTTAGTGGTGGGAGGGTTGGTCACTATATATAGTAAGTATATGCCTCCGCTAAACTGTATAGTAATACTTATAGGCACCGCTGTGCTCATTACGGACATGGCGGCGGTACTGCAACTATATTAGTGGAAGACGCAGATGCTGTGCATATGCGGAACATACGCTTGGCTAGGCCATGAAGACCCAGCCGCATATCTGCATGCCATTCACTGCAATATTACAGCTATGTTTGTTGTCAGCATATACTATATATAAGGTATAGATATGCAACCTATACTATAGAGTTAATAGCAGATAGGACAGAGGTAGGGTTAGGTGGATTTGGTTTACGCTTAGTATATGTATACTCTTTGCATGGAGCCTTTCTAGTACCTACTTGCGTTATCCTAGACCATCACAGCTAGGGCTGCATAAGGTTAGCATATACTATAGGTATACAGCTCTAGATTTATGTACGCCTTCCACCTACTACGGCTGCTACAGCGCGTGCTTTGTCTACTATGAGCATGGTGTCACCCAGTCGGGGTTAGGGTTAGGGATTGGGCCTATATACTTTTATTAGTATATGCTTCTTCTAGGCATATACAAAGCATATGCTCACTATAGTGGTACCCAAAGGCGCTAGGGTTGGTGGCACCGGCCACCTACGCATTATTAAAGTCTGCGATTGTGAGATTGCTTATAGTAAGCGTAGGCAGAGCGTATACTAGAGCGAAATTGAGATGTTAATATTACCCTAGCCAGATGTTAGCATATGCAGCGCTTATATATAGGCTATGTAGTACATACTTGTGGCGTATACTGTGGTGTTGTGGAGAAGTTCTAGTGCGACCGCTGTTGTTATGGATATGCAACGCGTATACACAGGCTATATTTTAATGACTTAGCTTGCCTTAGTAGCTAGTGGGATGTATATGCCCCATATATGCAATCCACGCGTTCTACAATATTTACGATTTATCAAATACTGCGATTTAAAAATAAAAAAAATATTTTGTATATGCGCTGCATATGCAGAAACTAAGCGGGGTCAGAAGCTGAGCAAGGTTAGAAAGGTTGTGACCCCGTTCAACTTTGTGACCCCCCTGAGTTTTTCCGTGACCCCCCCGAGCTGTAAGCCCGCAGAGACTATGGTGGGAATGGCAAAATATTGTTTTATTTCGCGACAGGCTAAGCGAAGAGAGGCCAAGGTGGGCATAGTAGGACGTAAAAGTTTAATCCTTTGGCTAGCTTTTATTAGAACTCTTCTTTATATTTATGTCCTATACTTATAGATTTAAGGCTATAGAGTTAAGGGTACCGTATTCAATCGTCGCCTATATTTAGTTAATAGTGTTGGCCTCATTATTGATTAACATCTCTTTATTGATATCCGCCCCTATTTCTCGATCCTTAATGCTGAAGCCATTTTCTCTACTAGATAGTGTCTTTGCATCCTAGTCTTCATTATTATTACTAATATCACTTTCCCTACTAGTTAACGCCTCTGCGTTGCCGTCGGTTTCTCTATCCATAAATGCCTACTTACTCGCTAACAATTTAGGAACGCTGTACTCGCAAGCACTTAGGAATTATGTGGTATTACTCAAGGGGGAGTTATAAGTGATGCTGTTAGGGATATAGAATATAATAATAACTTCTTTAGTAATGTCTAACATAATATAATATCCTTTGCAAAAAGGGTATACTTAAGAGTAGTAGAACGTATAAATAAGGGTATAAGTCTATATGCCTCTAAGTACCGGCTGCTTAGCGTCTTAAATATAAGTCCTCCCTTAACGCAAGGCAGATTAATAGGAGTTGTTATACCGCCCGTATAAGGCGGAGCGCTTATAAAGGGCTTAGCTAAAATGCTAATTAAACCACCCTACAACGCACCAACAGCCCCTTTGCCACAGATGGGGAGTGAATATACAAGATTAACTGGCTGAGATAAGTCTACTACTCAAGCAGTATCCTGCTCCGTAAAGGGTAGGCGTTAGGAGTGGATTATATAATGCTATTCCTGCTAGGTAAGGCGTTATTAGGGGGTTATTGTTGGCTTCTGGTTCTAGTTTATAACTTTATACAAACGCCTCTAAACCTTGCACTATTGGGGCTGTCTAAAAGCTAAGTTGCCTATTTACCTTGTCTTGACCTTAGGCCAGGCTCGTCAGCTATTAAGGCGACAGGAAGTTACGTTAAGGCGTATAATAGGGCTTAAGTAAAGCCACGCAACTAGATGGATATTACTATGCAAAGCAACGCTTAACCGGCTGCCTCCATATCGCCGTCTCAGAATAATTGGAAGAAAGTGGTTAATGCTAGCCCTTATCGTTTAATATAACCCTCCTATAGAGGCACAGTAAAGTGGGGTATAGACGGGGAAGAATTATACTCCTATTATGGCTATATTATAGTGCATTTATAATGCTGTGCTAGTATCCCTAAGTCAGTAAATTGGCTCGACTTTTAAGGTATAGTTGAAGCGGAGCCTACTGTCAGCTCTCCTATTAGCCAAGCGACAGAGAGGAGCAGGATATAAAAGGTCTTTATATCCTTTAACCAGACCTATATCAAGCACAGTATCCTTTAAGAAAATCCCTCCTTACTTTCTTATAAAGATACTCGAACTATTAGCTGCCTTATATCTTTAACAATAAGCAACTCAGACGCCATAATAGAGGATACCATATTGTATTAGATTAAGGTGCGCTTTAAATATTAAATCCTTTGCGGGATACCGCTAATAGAGCTAGGATATACCGCTTGCTTCCAATCCCAAGGGCTCCAATAAGGCCATTAATACAGTAGGGTAGGTATATAATAGTTGCTTCCTCGTAGTTTTATCTATTCGCTAGCTTACTAACATAAGTAGGATATCCAGTTAGCATCAGAACGCAAGAGTAATTTAGAAAACAACAAGGCCGATACAGAAGGAACTATAAGGAAATATTTACCCCGCACTAACAAGATAAAGAAGTCGTCTTAATATAGTCCGCTTGGTAACTCCTTCTAATAAAGCTTATTAACCCCTAGCTTACTCTATTAGGGGCAATAGAGAGACTAGGTAGTTTAGTTAATTAACTTAGCTATAGGCTTAGCCAACTTAAAGGAAAAGTTAGTAGCCTCAAAAATAGCAACTACTACATTATAAGTTATCTAGGGAAGGTTAACAATCAGATCAACAGCCTAAGAAGTAACTGGGAAGAAATAGAAGATACTATTAGGCGGTTTTAAAACAAAATCCACACTCTTAAGAGAGGCAGTGATAAAACTTTAAATTACGGAGGTAAATAGGTTGCAAAGGCTAAAAACAAGATTATGGCATCTAAGAGGAAAAGGGCACGCTTAGTCTAAGAATAGAGAAGTCTACAGAATTAAGGAGGAAATTTATTGGCTTAAATAGTACGCTCTTTAGTTATTATATCGTTTACTTATTAAAGGAAATTTATATATTAGATTTAAGCTAGAACTAGCCCTACCCTTTATAGCGAGTGTTTGCTGCATTTATATACTTAATTAGCAATAAGTTAGCAGATCTAACTAAGCTTAGCGTCTAAAGCGAGCAGAACCACATTCCCTGTTACGTATTTAAGTCTGGTCGCTCTCTACTGGCGTCTTCTTTACTAGTAGAGGATAGAATTTGTCCTTAAAATAGAAGTTAGTTTATAAAATAATAGAAAAAAAGGATCTACAAGGGTTTCTGGGTCTAGAGGCCATAAAGGCTAATCTGTAGATGTGTAGATAACTAGATAACATTAACCATTATATAACGGCTTATATAAATGCCCCTAAACTAAAGCTTGTGGATTACTATCTAATAAAGATACTAAGCTAAGGAGAAGAAAAGAAGGGGGTTGCAAGGACTATAGTAAACATATATAAAGGGGCAGCCGCCAAGGCGCTAGCGGTAAGCGAGCCAATCATAGGTTAGCAGAATATGGCAGCAGTATAGCAAAATTTGGTAGGTAACGCGCTCTAGCACCGTCATATATTGCGCCGCGCTATAACATACATATCCGCCTGGTAATACCGCCATAATCTATCGGCTTTATTTAAGGTCACCATCTGCTTTCGAAAATTCTTATTTGTGGCTCGCTTTAACCTTAACTATACTTTCTGCTTTAAGGAATAAGAAATTTCTTATAAAGATTTTTCGCAATTACGTTTATCTCTTTTTATATTTATTAAGGATTAAGGCGTTAATTAGGATTTCCTTAGCTTGGTATTTTGTTTCTATATAGTTGCTTCTATATTAAGAATCTCTTGTTATTATCCACACGTATAAGTCCTCCACCTTTATATACTTGGTAGTAATAAGTCAACCGCCCTATAACTCGCTTAGTCCTTAAGGTCGTCGCTTTCTGGTCTAGATGTTTTAGAATTAACCTTTATTAACCTATCCTCTTTAACCTGGTTAAAATGTGCTAGAGTCTTCTTAACTAGAGTAGGATAGGACATTTCCTTTAAAACAGTTAGTATATTCCATATAGTAATAGAAAGAAGAGGGCCTACTAGGTCTTGTAGGTTTGGAGGCCATAAAGGTTAATCTATAGACATATAAATATAAAATTGACCATTACGCCGTATAAGGATATAGCAATCTACGTCAAAGTATTGCTTTAATCTATTGGCCTTTTCTAAAAAGGTCCCCTTTTGCTTTTAAAAGTTCTTATTTATAGCTCGCTTTGACCTTAATAGTGATCTTTGCTTTAAACACATAACTATAATAAATAATTAATGGGTAGCTCTCTGGTGTTTTTATAGGATAACTAGCGTATAACTCTAAATTTCATATTAATAAGGTAGGAATGTTGAGAATAAATACAGGATATATCCCTTAATATTGGCCTAAGTTGCGACTCTAAAAACTAAATCTTGTTCTAAGGACTGGGTCCAATTCTAAAGACCACATTCTAATTCTAAAGACTATATCCCAAGTCTATTTTCGGGAATAGGCCAGTTAACTATTAGGAACGCCTACTTAGCTAAACACACCAAACACGGCTAAAAAGGTACAGTGGTTAAGCCAAGCGGTTTAATGGTCTTAAAAGAGTAAGCATAGGGCTATTTTTACCCTAGCTTAAATCGCGACCCTAAAACCAAACCTGACCCCAGCTAAGGCCCCGACTCCAACCCTAGGAGACAGCCAATTAACTACTATAAAAATGGCGCGATCCTAAAAACCGGATCCGGTTTTAAGAAACTAGATCCTAATTTTAGGAAATAGGTTAATTAACCGCTATAAAAACAGGTTAACTGTCTGTATTTAGCATATTAGGTTTAGCTTATTTTAGGACCAGCCACGTAATCATATATAGGCGCTTATGCAACCAACCCCACTACATTAAAGCCTTACGCGTTACGGAACAAACTAAAACCAGTTATTATAGCTTAGTATTTAACTAAGCCCTGCAAAGCCTCAGTCCGAACTACGCCAGGTTAACTTAACTTTTCCACACCCAATCTTTAATCTTCTATGTTTACTCCCACTTTGCTTTCTTCCTTATACTTTTCTCCCTAGTCATTTCCTTATTGCAAGACGCGCTTAATGTGTTCTTGACCTCCCTACTCTTATCTGCCATTATACCGTTCTTATATACTAGCCTCTTTAATCTCCCCTCCTTGCCTACCTACCTGCCTACTACGCGGCCCTCCTAACGTAGCTCTTAGCGCGTTCGCTTATAATGGTAAATATCTCTAGATTAGAGATAATTAAAATAAAGCCTATTAGGGAAGGACTAAATAACTTTCGCAATTTATTTAACTTAACTTATTAGGATTTAGGCATCCCTAGCTCTTTAGACTTGTTGCATTAAATAGGCGATAAAGGTATTTGTTAATTTGCCTAATAAGTCCCCTCTAATACATATAGGGCTTAAAAATCTCGTGGTTAACCTTATCCTAGCATTATAAAACCTTTTTACTGCTCAATTACTGCTATCTAGCGCTAGCTGTAGCACTCTTTATAGTGACCTTCTCCGACTTGGCTCCTTGGTTAATTCCAACAACTTTAATATTAAACAATTTACTCCTCTCCTAAAAACAGTTCTTAATCGCAAATTAGATGAGGACGTATGGAGTAATACTATTGCTACTATAATAGAGTCTACACCTCCCCCCTAACCGCTGCCATTCCACGTTTAAACCCCATATTAACGCAACATAAGTAGCTTTGCCAACTCGTCTAAATATAGGAGATACGTAGATGATGTTCTAAAGGAGAAGCTTGGCCTTCTTTACATTAGGATTCCTAACTTATATAAGGCATTCTTTAGGGGAGTGGAAGGCCTTAAGGTGGTAAGTGCCGCCGTTTTTAAGAAATGCAAGGAAGGGGATAATCCACTATATGCTAAGGGCGGCTGGCGTAACTGGCCTAAAGGCGCAAAAGAACATAGAGTCCTAAAGTAGTTTAACAAGTTAATTATATTATTTCTAGATTTTGTAAAGAAGCACAGGTTCGTTCTAAAGGTACAATAAAGACTAGTGGAGTATACTTAGTAGCCCTTATAAGGATCTACAGCCGACCAAAAGCTAGATATCGGCTTTGTGGATAGTCTAATAGCCAGCGAAAGCTCCTAATGCCATTAGTCGCATATACTTGTACTAGAAGAGCTAAAGAGTAATCTAAATACTAATATAGCCTTGAAAGCATGGTTTGATTTGGGGAAATATATAAGGGAAGTATTCGCCGCTTAGGACAGTCGTCGCTTTATCCTAGGCTTTACCCTCTATAGATCTATTATGCGGTTATAGGAGTATGACTAGGTAGGAGGCATCGCATTATCACCATTTAATATTAATAAGGACGGACTACAATTTACCTTAGTAATGTTGGGATTTCTCTAGATAAATAAGGAGCAGCTTAGGTTCGACCCTACTATTCTAACATTAGACGGCAAACGGTACATTAAAATTATACGTAACGACTAGACCAAGCGTCTTATCCTTAACAAACTTATAAAGCGGGCACGCTATATCGCTAGTTAAGCAACTACTTGCTAGAAAGTATACTGTAAGGGGACACCTAAGATACCCCTTATTATTAAAGACTTGTAGCAATACCTAGAGCGCGAGGAAGAAGGCAAACTGCTATATAAGATATTGGAGAAGGGAGTGGTAAACATAGCCAGGTACTATCACCATAAGACTATTCGCGTAAGTAGATAAGATGATAATATCTTTAATATCTGCAAGGGGCTAAATATTACAAAAGCGACAAACTACAAGCCAGAAGGCTTAATAATGCCTTTAAGACTGGCTAAAGTGCAAGGAAGTATAAGAAAAGGTCAAAGTTCTAGCAGAAAAAGGTCTTCCAGCTACAGCGCCCCATTACCGCCTAGTAAGCGTCCGTATTCGACCTCTCTAACTAAGCGCCCTATTATATAGAATCGCGTGCACTAACGCGTTATTACTAGTAACTACAGGAAGCCTCTTTACAAGGCAAGCTCTTGGGCTGCAATACTTACTACACTAGAGGGTGGTATTAAAGGATACGAGTCTTTATATACGCAGGCCGGTATTATCTAATGTGATATTTTAATAGGCAACCTTATAATAAACGAGGAAGATAATAATCCTTCTTAGCTAGCATTCTTAATTAACTTCAATCTCGCGATTAAAGAGAAGTGGGAAGGACCTTTAAAAGCATAGGGCAAGACCGGCACGAGAGCATTTATGGCTATAGGAGTGCTTCTAGGCGAGAAACACTCCTTTAGGCATAATCTAGAGTTATTCTTCTAGGTGCTTTTCTGGATATGCGTACACTATAATAGGCTAGGTAAAGATATCGGTCCAACTAAGTTTAAGTGTTAGAACTATAAGAATACTACTAAGTTAGCTAAGTTAAAATTAGGGCTAGTAAATAGGGAAGGGCATTTTCTTAACTATATCCCTTGCAACGGCAAGGTCCTGCGCGTAGATGGCCCGTGCGCGAACAACTGTTTTCAAAACAACGCGTATATCAATTACACCACTACCATGCCTTCTAATCGTGTCAAAGTTGATAAGGACCTTGTTCGGAAGACTTAATATAAGGGTCCTCCTAGTCGCATTGCCAAAAAACGCCCCCCAAAGCCCTTAATCCTATTGATCTAATTGGCTAGCCCTTATCGATAACGGCAGGGCCCATTTTGCCGTTGCAAGGGATAGCTAAGGTATTTACACCTTACTACTAGCCGCTAGTCCTATGGGTTAATAAGCTGCAAAAGGTAGTTTTCCTAATAGATAGGAGGTAGGAGAAGGAAGATAGGGGGCTTTATTTCTAGATAAAAGAGATTCTCTAGCAAGTATAGAAGGATCCAAAGGTGCTAGTAGAGTAGATAAAATAATATTTCATTATCTTATACTCTTCTATTGTGCATAAGTAAAGTTTTACTAAGATTTGGGTAGGGGCTTATAGCTGGCGGCTAAGGCGTAGGTAGTAACCTTTAGTGAAACGCATATAAAATAGGGTAGGGCGAGTTGCCTAAGCTAAATAAACCTGGGAAAGTAGATAACCTAACCGCCCTATAATATGTCTTGTTTTGACCGTGGTGTGGTTATAATTATAATTATAATTGGCCTTATAAGGTGCGAACAACATCCCCTCCCCTATAGAGACGTCATTGTATGTTAGTATCTCCGCACTAGCTAGTATACCCCACAAAGGGCTATTATGTCAATTTAAAGTCAGGTTGCCTTTTGGCGCTCTTAGAGAAAGTAAGTAGGATAGAGAAACTATTTTCCCGATCCCTCTTCTAGTTTCGCGAATCCTAAAACCGTGATTTGGGAAATGGGATCTAGATTTACAAATTATAAAATTATAAATTGGGAGACAGAAAACTAATTTTGGAGATATAACCTTAACTTTAATAGCGCCAGCTAGGGGAGCGAGTGAAAGAAAGGCCCCTATTAAGCTAGATACCTACAATAATATATAAAATAGGATGGGATAATATCTAAGTAATTTCTTCTACTAAACAATTTGCTATGCTCTTTAAACTCCTTATTAAAGCTATTACTATCACTCTTCTTATTTGTATATTTATTATTTTATAGCTTAAAAGACTAAGAGAATATATACATTATTATCTATATCCGTAGATGTTCTCCAGGACCTTTCTATTATATAGGACAAAGCACTCCTCTAGAGATAATATATCTTCCGCAGGACCGTCTAAGACGCAACCTTCTTGGTCAAGCGCGAGAGCTAGCCCATAACTTTCGTTGCTAGCTTTATAAGGGATACAACACTCCCAACCATCGGCCGTTAAATAAGGGACACCCGCCTACTTATAACAATAATCTGGAAAATGGTCCTCTAACGCCCCTAAATAAGAAGGACTGCCTAGACCTTATATTTAAGGATAAAGATAAGCGCTACCGTTTTCCTAAGCGCGGGGGTTGGAGTTAAGTCTTTTAGAGGCGTTAATAGTAAGTAGGTAATACGCGTAAATATTTTATACTTTACTAATATAATAATAGTCAACTTTAAGTAGTATTAGTGACGGTCTATAAGTGTTTTATTACTCTAGTGCTTTAGTTAAAGTATTTTTAGTTACAGGATCGCACTGTTAGATATTTTTGTGTCTATATAGGATTACTTTAATAGAACTATTAAGAGATGCCTTTATAGACTTGTCCACGTATCTTTTTAAGTATATTCCTCCTAAAAATAGTCAGGGTTCCTACTAATAGTAAATTCCACGGAAAGAGCGTAGGGTAACTCTTTTTAGATATGCCTTGTTCTTAAAAAAACTGAAATAAATGCGACTTTATATTGCCTAACCAACGGATTCGCCCTCCTGTTTTGGTAAAACGGCTACTACGCTAAGGACCCTACCAAGATTTTCTTCTACATTCTAACTATTAGCTGACGCTGCCTTTTAGTTGATTACTTATATAAAAACTATATATTAGCGAAACTGTTCTAGATGGCCTTTTAAACTCCGCCTAATATATATTCACGCCACGCACAAAAATAGCCTTTAAATATTACGGACCGAAGATTCATTTCAAGTTATAGTAACACTACTTAATTAATTCAATTCTTCCTTAAATGGCGTATGCGAGCCAATACCTTTACTATAGGAGGAGTACGAGCCCTAAGCTCCATAAGGAATTTAAGAACATTAGCTATACCTAAGACAACGCTTACGCTACTCGCCACTATGCGCCCATACTGGCTTAGTGCGTTAATATTAGCACCTGCCTTAACAAGCAACTAAAGCACGTCTATATGTCCGTTGTTGGCCGTATAGTGCAGTAGTGTATCAGCGCCTTGATTAAATAGGCTTATATCCTAAAAGTCCCTCCCTAGATCCCTAATCTAATTAGCGGAGATATCTACGCCCTTATTAATAAGAAGTTAAACAGCGTCCGTAAATCCCCGTCTAGCAGCAAAATATAATAGTATAAAGCCAGAAATATTGCGCTCTAAGACATCTACTCTAGCCTTAAGCAGTAGCTTTATTAAGACGGTTTTTCCTTACCCCGCCAGGAGGTGTAATAATGTATTTCCATAGGGATCTCTTAGGTAGATATTAACGTTTTGTTTTTTTAGTAAGGATTTAAAAGTAAACGTGCGGTTATAAATAGCGGCCTATTCCAAAACTGTCCCCCTTTTTCTTTCTCCGTAGTAGAATATAACGTTATTAAGTCTAGTTATTAGACAGCCAGAGAGCTCGTAGGTATACATAAGAGTGATAAGATAAAGCTTGCCTATTAGAGCTGCATATAGATAATTCGCCGACCGGCTAAATAAGCTTAGACTTGCTAGATTGAGATAATCTATAACTATAAAGAGGAGTTCTAGAGGAAGGTCGACTAGATAAAGGGCCACTATAGCTTTAGAAGCGATTGTTACCGGGCTATTAACCTAGTAAGAGGGTTGACTTAACTTAATTAACCCTATAAGGAGGGGTATAAGTAGAGGTAGATGCAGCAAAAAATCTCAAAGGTAGAAAACGAAGAAAGTTTAAAAGGGCCATAGTTGTATAAGAAGGTCAACGCCAGAGTATTTATACAGAGGAATCCTAAGCACTGCCTCTAATAGTATATCAATTCTCCTACATTCGAGGTGTAGTTCTATAGAGTCTAGATTTCAATTTTTCTAATCCGGTATATACTAAACTAGATTCCAAATTCGTTTTCTAAAAAAACAACTTTGGAATCTAAATTTCGATTTATACTAACACAAATTTATTCTTTAGAAAAATCAACCTTTAGTTTTAAGGGACATAATAGATCCTTTAATTAAACTATAATAATTGCCCTAGCTATATTTTCTGCAAACTTATTTTCAGGAACCTAAAACTTAAGTATTTAGGCAAATTTACAGAGGACAGAGCAAAAAGATATTTCCACTTCCTTTTTAGGACTAGTGGCTACCCCCCCATAAGGTCGCTAAAGTTATAGGGGCTCTGTCGCCTAAGTAATAAGATTTTAGACAGTCTATGCCCCTAGACCCACCAAAGGCCCCCTAAAGAGGCCTAAAACCTTAGCAACCTTATAGGCACCTTATGGGGAGAAAACCACTAGTCTTAAAAAGGAAGGGGAAATCTCTTTTTACTCCATCCTCCGTATTAAAGGAACGAGAGGTAGGAACAATTAGGGTTATAGAAAGTTTAAACAGAATTCTACATTAAGCAATATGGTAATATATATATTTTTCACTTTATAGTTAAATCACATCCGCAAATGCAAATCTGGTTATCGTAAGCATTAGTCCATTCAAAACTGTTCTAGCTATTCCTACCGTTTGCGTTTTAACGGAACGCTCGGAAGAGGCCTCTCTAGTGCTTAATAATTAATACAGCTAAATAGGGCATCTAGACCTTAAATTATTACTAACTGCTAAAGTGTTTTTAGAAGCCTACTAATTATCCCTAGCTTGCTTATAATCCCTCTAATTAATATACATACCTCCTCGTCCATGCTTTTTGTAGTAAAGTGTACACACCGTCTAAATAATGGAACGCCCTTTAGTATAGACTTTATACAAGCCACCAGCCGCCCAAAGACAAGGAAAAAGGAAGAGGCCTTAATAAGGGTATAATAAAGGTTCTCTCTACCTTAATAATTAAGAATTAAACGGCAAAATATAGTCCCTTAATACTGGAAGCTACCATTAACGAAATAAGGTACGTCATTAAGCTTAAGGTAGAAAATAGAAGTATAGATTAAATCCTTCACCAAGGTTACTTATATGCTAGACGTAATAGAATTATGTGCCAATTGTTTAAGATCCTTAAGTGAAGATAAATTATTAATATTCGGCTCCGGACCGTTAAAAAATACATTAAGATGGTAGTATTGGCTACGCGCCTCTATCGGCACGCTATTATAGAACTTTTTCCATTCTCTTTCTCTATCTAAATTGGCTATAAATGCCTGCACTAGGCGGGAAATACATTAATCCATAACTGGGGATTGTACTCCTACCTTATATTTATAAGTAGAAGAAGTGCCAGTCCCTAAAGAGAGCATAAAATCTAGTTGGCCTTTATCCAGCCAGAGAAATTGGCATTCCCAAAAAGTAATAAAATAAGGATTATTACACTCAAGGCCACCATCTTGGTAAGTACCTAGGTTGTTAAGTACTTTAGGCTTAAAATACTATGGAGCTACAGATATACAGGAAGCACTTTCCTAGCACAGTTAGTAGGAAACTTAAGTTAGAAAGGTAGGCTCTAGAGACTTATACTTTACTAATTAATATATTATGCTCTAGTCGCTAAGCCCAAACAAGTTAGTACCCTTAAGTTAATATTAGTAAAATTAGATGAACAAATATCTCTAACTTATATACCGTACTCCCGAGGTCTTTGTCCTCCATTATAGTTTAATATTAGACAAGGCATAGTTAGTTATACAGTCGTCATTATTACCGCAACCTTTATGTCGTTCTTTAGTGGATTGAACATTTTAGAAGAAATGCCCAAACTCTATTAGAACGCGCTTTCAATAGCAGATAAATTATACTAATAGTCTCTAATAAGAGCGCTAATAAGCCTTCAAAATCTTCTTGTTAAGAAAAGGCGTCCCTCTTAATCTTGTAGAAAAGTCTTTCTAGCAAGCTCCTTAAATCGACAGAAAGACTCTTAGAGATCACATGGCATAAAGTATATATCAATGCCGATTAGGCCGCCTTAAAAGTATATTAGGAAACGAATTATCTAACTAGCAACCAATACGCACCAACTAAGGTCCTATAGATATAGTCAAAATAATCCCAGAGCGGGCAACTAAAATGCTAAACTTGTTGCTCAATATAATTAAGGAAAGTAAGAGGTATAACGCCACAAACACCGCCTCTATCTATACAAAGAACATGAGTGCCGGCCATAGGTAGAATGAATTAGAAGCTAGATGTTTTCTAGGGTACCCCATAAAGTAAGTAAGAAGAAATATTAAATATATGCTTCTTTAACTTCGGTTTTTGGCCAAAGGTCTTAATACACACATTATAGATTATATGGCCGTAGTCGAAGACCTTTTTAGGCATCCTTATTAGACAGCAAAAGCAAGATTTATAGCTCTTAAACAGCGCGAATTATGGCTAAAAGGACTTAAGTCATTAATAATATATAAGTAAGGCACTCTCCGTAGCGGGCTGCGATACTATTTTTGCAAACAAGGCTTCTATTTCCTCTTAAATAGCTAAAATGAATTTTTGTTGCACATCTTTATGGATAATGTAATCATAAATCGCGTTTCTATAAGCGTCTGCGAAAAGCGCATTAAAAATAAGCGACGGGAGAAAATCTACGCCGATTAGCCAAATAGTCGATTGGTATATCATACGACTCTTATAATAAGATCCCAGCATGTAACTCGCTAGCAGTAAAGCAGAAGCAGTCAAAGGTACTATAAAATGCCATAGCTATACCTAGCTTGGCATTTTACGGATCAATTCTTATAGATACTTTTAGAATTCTCACACAGTAAATCCTTAAGGATGAGATAACTAAATAAAATAGAAAGATAACTTATCTAAGCAAAATTTGTCTATTATAATTGTAGAAAGCGCTTTGATATAGCGTATATTAAAGAGAAATCTATTATATCGGCGGGCCCACATAGCCTCTACGGAGGCTAAAAGAAGGCGTTTTCGTAATACAGAGGAGTAAATACTATAATTCCATTTCTGATTCAACCTAAGGACTCAAATACTATGGAAATAAGCGCTTAAGTCTTTTTTAATATTATCTTCTTATTCGTATTCCTTAACACTTTTTATAACTATTCTTATATTAGTCTGGAGCTTGGCTTCCGCAATAGACGGGTTAAATATAGTAGATAAAGTGTTAAGAACTATAAGTATACAAGAAAGAGTAGATTAAGGGAGGTTATATAGTAGAGGCTTAGTAGCTTAGCATACTAAATGCTTTAACACACTATAAAGCCCGCCTAGGTCGGAAGCAAAGTAATAAATAACATTTAAAAGAGGAGCAAGGATATAGGCAGAAAGATAATTTGCAATTTCTTTCGCCAAGCGATGGCCTAATTGCAACCATTTAATCTATTTCACTATTTTATACCCATTCTGTGGGCTAAGTGCGGAATCTAATAAACTGTAATTATAGATCTTAGAGTTAATATATATTAATAGGCTGTTATCTCTTCGTGTCTTTAAATCACTTTGAAGGTAGACCTAATAATAGGAGTTTATTAAAGATGGATTGTTCTTCTTGCTAAGGATTTGCCTAAGGAGCTTAGATTTGGTTTATCTGCCAATTAGCGTAATAAAGAAAGGAGTCACGTTAGGCTTTAATAAAAGAGACCTAAAAGTATAACAATAAACTTTTAGCACGCTTTTACTCCTTATATAGGTAATCTTTATCCAGGGTAGGTCGTTTATACTTAGGCGGAAAGAAATATAACTAGTATTAGCTTAAGTTCTACTACAGGGACTGACGGCTGTTTATATTTCTAAAGTAGGCACATTATAATCTTGGCGCTTAGTTATAAATTATATAAACGCCGGATCTAAATATCCCTAATCACGAAATCTAAAATTTAGATTTTGGGAATCTGGAATCTGGAATCCAGCTTAGCGTGGGCCGGATTAGAAAAATAAAATACGTGGTTTAATATTTTAACCATGCTCAGGAAACCGAATCACAACTCCAGAGTTTAATTTCCCTAAAAAGTAGCAGCCGCAGGCATCCTCTTTTTAAGCAAGAATATGGCGTTTCAATGCCCCATATAAGGAGTAGGCACGAGGAAGGGATTTATACGCGCTATTCTTGTATTATCTATACGAGCTTATAGGATTCCTACTTCACGCTTTATGTCTCTGGAGCTCTTTGCCCATTAATAATTACTACTACTTTAAAGCTCCTATATAGATTTCCACTTTAGCAGTAAGTATTCTCGCCGCTTAAGTATAACTACTTGCTGTCCTAATAAACAGTTATAGAGAATGTCGCTGCTTAATCTACCGAATGAAATATTATTGTTAATAGCCAAGAACCTATAAGTAGAGGGAGATATTAACGCTTTCGCCTAGATAAACAACTGCCTCTATAGTAATATAAATCCCTACCTTTATCGCCATAACGCCGAACGGAAGGATGGCATAGCACTGACATAGGCTGCGAAATAAGGACAAGATATAACTGCTTAAAACTCTCTTAAAGCCGCCAAAATTAAAGTGGTAACTCAATATCGATACTACGGGCGTGCGGCTTTGTTGTAGGCAGTAAGAAACAGACACAAATTAGTGGTACGGCTGTTAATTAGAAGTAGACTCAGCAGTCTTAACCTAGAGGACTCTTCGCATAAGCTATTATACGCCACAAGGTTTGGGCAGACGGTAGTAGTGCAGCTACTCTTAGAAAGCGTTAATATAAACTATAAGTAGGAAAACGGCCAGACACCACTATTATTAGCCGCAGAAAAGGGGTATAAAGATATGGTTTAACTGCTTCTAGAATATAAAAATGTTTATATTAATGTAAGAGACCACTTAGGTCGGACACTACTATTATAGGCTATCGATTATAAGTATAATACAGTAGTACAACTTCTAGTCAAGTATGGGGGTGTTAATATCAACTTAAAGGACTCCTTTGGCAGAACGCTATTATCCATAGCTAAAGTATATAGGGATGCTACGATAGTCCAACTACTTCTAGAGTGCGAAAGTAATGGTCCAAAATCTATGGACTAGTATAGTGGTGCAAGCAGTCCTTTAATTTAACATTAAGGGATAGGCAAAGATTAACCTAAAAGTAGTCCAACTCTAGTATATAGATTAATTAGCAGGTCAATAGTTCTTAATAATGTAGTAGATATAAACCTCTATAAATTAACTAACTCTTCTTCCTACTAATTAATATAATTATTTCCTGTATACCTTAACCTCTTAGAGATCCACTTCCCTTCTATACCAGTTCTTACTACATACTTAACCCGGCTTTATATTTAGCTGTAGTAATTATATAATTAGCAGCGCAGCCTGGCATATTTAACAGCTATAACTTTAGTGTATAGCTATATTTAGTAACAATCTCTAGTTATCTAATTTATACCTTCTTGTTTTTGCAACCTGGTTAAATAGTAATCTTTTTCACTTACAAGATTGCTAAGAATTGTGTAGTTACTTAGTTATAACTATAGCAAGATATGGGGTAATAAGTGGAGAGTAGATACTAGTAATAGTAAATTATACCAAATACTATCTGTAAATAGGTTTACATTTCTATTTTATTAAACTCGGTCTCCTAGATCCAGGCCTTTACAAATCTATTACTTTCTAGCTTTCCCCTCTGTATAATAGGCTTCTGCTTAACCAAAGGTTTAAGTGCTTTAGTTATTAACTTTCCCCATTATAAGACCCCATTAACCCACTCTGCTAGATTTTCTATGTCTTTACAGAGTGCTTCCACCTCACCTTGAACCTGCTTTAATTGCCTATTTTTTTTTAGCCTTAACACTATTAAATAATCAAGGAAATGCATTACTCTTTTAGCTGCAATACTGTAGCTCCTAAAGCCTTAACTTAACTGCTGCTTGACCGATTAAAGTGGTTTTGGAATAGTGGAATAGATATATAGAAATTTACTAGCTCTGTTAAGGAAGGAGACTAAAGAGTAGGGTTATTTAATGTATAATTAATGTCTAGAGTCTTGCTGGGGTTATAATAGCGTGGGTCTAGGGCATTGGATAATATATTTCTTAAGATAATTAGAGGCTTAAATCAACAAATCAATAGAAGAATTAAGGTTTGTTGGTATATGTAATATACTATATATTAAAGTGGTGGATATAGGCAGTTTATAATATATCTGCCAAGAGCAATCCACCAGAGGACTTCCATTTTCACTTAAAATAAATAAGCGCTGTGTTTTAAGCTAAGACAATTTGCTTTTTAGGGTAAAAGGATTAATTTATTACTTTTCCAATCTCACACAGCTTATTAAACGGATATTGAAATTAGAAAACGGACAATAGATTTTTAAATAGATACTTAAAAAGGCAAAGACTATTCCTAAAATCATACTTAGCCTCCTATTCCATCGCCACCTTTATTCTATAATATAAACAACTCAAATAACACTAGCTCGAGATAATGCTCTAAACACCGCCCATCTCCCTCAGTAGATATAATAAAATGATACTATAAGGGTTAGTAATTAAGGCAAGAAAATAATAAAACATCCTTACTGGCTTAGAGAATTTCGCGAATGCTATTTTCTTTAAATTAAACAGATTATCTAAAAAATCTATTATATAATTACAGCACCTGTTGTACTAAACGCGTGCTTACGTGTTCGGTACACCAGGTACGCGTTTACGCGTTCAGTGCACCAACCACTCGCTTACGCGTCTGGTGCACTTATAAAGCACTAACTAATTAGGGGGGAGGTGCATTAGTATATAGACCACGTAGTCTGCTTTATATAATTGATAGTCACCATCTAAATAAGCATATAATACTACATGTATTTCGTGCCCGTGGATACGACTTACTTGTGCTATTAAGTTAGTACAAACACTGATTAGTAAGCGCGCACAGATTAGTAATTACTTAATACCTCCCCCTAAGCGATACACATAACAATGACCACCTGTTTAGACTCCTAGTACGACCTACTGGAAGGTCGGAAGTTAGGGATTATGGACTTATCCCCAACTCTATATACTTATTTAAGTCTTAGTACGGTTTACTAAAAGTTATAGACGCGAATATAGACCTATATAGAACCCCTATCCTTAACCCCCTCAAACCTTAAACCTCTTCGGACCTTTTGCGGAAACCCCTTACCCTCTTACAAACCCTTACGGCCTATAAACCGATTTTACGGACCCTTATAAGAACTCTTCCGCCCGCTACGCACTACACTATATAATATGGCAGATATTAGCAAGCAAGTCAGCGAAGGTTAAAAGAAGTGGAGATAAGGAGTTGACGTTACGTCTATAAATGACGTTAACGACTATATTAGTTTTAAAATCCTTAAATACAAACACTTTAAGCTTATGAATGATGACCTATAGGAGCAATACCAGGAAGACTTTGCGGACTTTATAGAAGCTATTTTTAAAGCCTACAACCCCACTACTATCCGCAAACTACGAACCCATTTATGTAACTAAGGTATATAGGTTAAAAGGAATAAATAAGTTACTATTGCACAGTCCTTATATAATACTATATATAAAAAGGACCAAACGGAATAGACTAAGGAGGAAATCCTAGACTAGTTCCAAGAAACTAAGGAACTCTTTACTTCTTTCAAACTTAATATAATTGCTGGCCTTATACCTGACCCTCTTAACCAAATTCGTCCTATAAACCCAAGCAGTTTTGGAATTGATCTTACGGGCCAAAGCATACCTAGTACTTAAGTTATAGACCGCAATACCCCCGTAACCTAAATTATAGAACGCAATACCCCTATAAACTAAAACACGGACCAAACCCCTTCCGTTATTTAAGTTACAGATCTGTAAACCATCTAAGTAAAGACCTACAGCAAGGAACTGGCTAACCTAGCTAAGCTCTACACCGACGAATCCAAGTACAGCGGTGAAAATGATAATTTTGACTTTAAACTAACTATCTTTACGGACCTCTGCCAGAAGGCTAACATTTCTAAACAAGAGTTCAGCCAAGCCTACTCTACCATACTGCGCGGCCTAGCACTTAACCACTACTATACTAACCTCAAGAGCAACCCCCTTAGTGTCCCCTTTAATAAGCTATGCGAAGCTACCCACAACTACTTTAAAGGACCGGAATATAGGCGTAATATCCTTACCTAATAGAATGTAACTAAGCTATGGACCGTAATTGACAAGAACACTAAAAAATCGACTACAGAGTGTCTGCAAATCCTTATTAAAGACCTCCAGCACCTATAGCACGGCCTTAACACCAAGCTTTAAACAGACGACTTCCTACACAATAAACTTATTACGGCTTGCTAGGAAGTAGAGCCCTGTAAGTACACCTATTATAAGCCTACAGACACCTTAGCTGGCCTCATTAATAACCTACGCTCCTTTATTATAATGTACAAAGTCTCAAACCTACTAGGTAGTACTTAAGCCTTCGCCATAGATATTTAATATCCGCAGACAGACTCAGACGTCTACTTTACGGACCGCTGTTACCGCCAGCAGCACCTATACTAACTAAGTCCCACCCGTAACCCCCGCAGCAACTTCCGTACAAAAGTATACCCCCGTAGACAAATAAGCCAGAAATGCTTTATGTATGGCAAGGAAGAATATTAATCTATAAGGCATACCTAGGAAGAACGTAACAGGTCTAAAAAGAGATTTAATAAACGGATTAGCCAGTTTATCTTAGAATATAAAGGAGAGGAAGAAGAGGAGCCCCCTAATAAGTTAATAGAAGCCCTTATAATTAACTTTAACCTAGATAACTAGGAATAAGAGACCTCAGAGACGTTCCTAACTACTTTTAGACCTTTTACGGATAGCCAAGCCTTTAATATTACAACCGTATTAGCCGACCGTTCCTTTATATACTTAGTTGCGCCCAAAAACCATTCCGTAAGCACCCCTATTATAGACGTTATAGATCACAAGTAGGACCCATTTGCATATATTACCACAAAACACTATACCCCCAAGGAATTTTACAGTATTATAATCGACATAGGCGCCTCTAAGAAGTCTACTATAGGTTATGGACAATACCTTGCATATAGGACCACCGCAAATAATAATATAGACATTAACACTATGCAAACTAGGGCCGTAAACGTCCAATTCGGCATTGGCTTAACTGCATTAATTAAATCAGTTGCAGTTAAGACCCTAATTAGCCTAGTTAACTTCCATATAGTAAAAGCAGACACCCCTTTCTTACTTTACCTTGCGAACATAGACAGGTTATAGGTTTACTATAATAATATTACGGACACCTTAATTGGCCCCGCAACTGCCCTAGGAAGCAAGCATATTACCCTACCAATTACACAACAATTTGGACACCCGTTCCTTATATAGGGAGAGACTTTACAGACCTATATTTAGGAATCTTTTAACTATAACCCATACTACCTTACCAGTATAGAGATCCACCGTCTACACCGCTGTTTCAGCCACCCATCAGCTAAAAAGCTATATAGAGTCCTTAAACGCTCTAGACACAACGACATTAACAGGAAGATAGTTAATTACCTAACCAAATACTGCTCCTTTTGCCAGAAATACGGACGTTCCCCAGGCCGATTTAAGTTCACCCTTTATAAGGACCTTAACTTCAACCACTTAGTATATATAGACATTATGTATATTAACGGCAGCCCAATATTATATATAATTAATAAGGCAACCTGCTATTAAGCCGCCTATTAGTTGCAAAATATATTTACAAAGCACACTTAGGATATTTTACGGACCTGCTGGATTAACACATACGTTAGACCTCCTAAGTATATCACCCATAACACCAGTAGGAACTTTATCAGCAAGGAATTCCAGCAGTATACTACGGCCATGGCTATATTAACAAAAGCTGTTCTAGTTAAGGCGCATTAGTCCATTAGGCTTATTAAGCGAGCTTACTTAGCCCTACAGAGAGCTTACTAGATTATTACGGACAAGTGCAAGGACATCTAAAAGGAACTAGCTCTATAGATGGCCATAAAAGCCATTAACAACACTACTAGCCCAAATAGACTAGTACCTACCCTCTTAGTCTACGGAGCCTACCCAAGGATAAGTAACCTAAATCCTCCTGCCCCATCTATTACGGAACAAGCAGCTGCAATATAGAAGGCGATGGCCAAGATAGTCAAGCTACAGGCCAAATAAGCTATTAATAACGCCCTACACCACCACAACGGACCTAACACAACCCTAGTACACAACCTCCCGCTTAACTCTAAAGTCCTTATATAGCGTAAAAGCGGCAAGTAGACCAGACCCTACTATTTACTGGCTATAGAAAACAAGACATACTATATACAACTTCCTAGCGGCCCAACCAGCTTTAGGAGCACGTCCGTAAAACCCTACTTTCGGCCTAAAGACACCTATAACGTCAAGCCAGACAAACTAGAAGCAACTACCAAGCCAGACAAACTAGAGGTAACTACTAAACCAAACAAACCAGAAGCGACCGCCGAACCAAACAAGCTAGAAGTACCCTTACCTACCCTAGAAGTCCTCCGGAAACCTATTAAACCCACTATACCTACCATAAAGCGCGGTTAAGGACGCCCCCAAAAGCACCCTATAACTAAGAATACTATAACAGAGACTCACCTAACCTCCGCAGGAATATCCGCAAGGCAATCTCCGCCTGCGGATATATTAGTTCTAGTACAGGAAACCCCCTTTACAGACTCACGATATAAAGAGATTAACGGACTACTTAAAAAGGGCGTCTTTATGGTTATAACGGAGAAAGACGTTCCGCAAGGCGTCTGTATATTCAACTTACGCTTTATTAACGAAATTAAGCACCTAGGTACTAATAAAGCTTTTAAAAAATTAAGGCTTGTCATACAAGCCTATAATAACTAAGGGAAGGGCTTAGTCCTTATATAATCGCCTACAATTCAACAAGTCAGCCAACGGATTATACTTGCACTTACGCCTAGACTACAGCAAAGCAAACCCGTAGCTCTTTACCTACGGGACATCTCGCAAGCCTATATACAGTCTAATACCTACCTAAGTAGGGACATCTTTATATGGCCACCCCCTAAGCTTAACCTACAACCAGGAACAATCCTACAGGTTGTAAAACCTCTATACGGAGTACTAGAAGCCGGAAACTATTGGTTTAAGATATACCACCAGCACCACGTTAGTAAACTTAAAATAGAACAGTTAACCTACAACCCCTACCTCCTATACAGCCTATTAAACAGCCTTGGTATTATTGGACTCCAAACAAATAATACCCTATTCCTAGCAGACCAGACCTTTACAGACACTAAAAAAACTAAACTATAAAAGGCCAAGTTCTTAGCAAAGCTATAAGAGCAGTTAACTGAGTAGAATCTGATTAAGTTTAATAGAGGCCTAATTACATAAAAGGGCAACCTAATTAAGCTAACTTAGGAATGCCAAGCCTAAAACCTAAAGCCTATTATAGCAAAGCCTACGGACCTTACCAGTTCCCGCGGAGAGACCTATAAGACCATAAATATAAAGGACCAATACACTGCACAGCGTGTAAGAGGCGCCTATATAGCCACAGTCTGCCAACCTAAATCTGCCTATAACTTATCCTTTACGGCCTAGGCAGTAAATCTATAAGAAGAAAATGTTAAGCAGCTTAATAAGCGCATTTAATGGCAAATTAACAACGCAATAAGAGGACTTACTTTTGTACCACTAGACCTAAATTCCCTTAGTATAATAGCATTTACAGACGCCTCCTTTGCTAATAATAAAGACCTATCATTACAAATCGGCTTTGTGATTGTACTTACGGACCGCAATTAGGACGCAAATATACTACACTAGTCTTTAATTAAGTGCAAATAAATAACCCGCAGTATACTAGCTTCTAAGCTATATGCACTAGCCCATAGCTTTAATATAGCAGCCGCAATCAAATCAACGGTCTAGAAGATTCTATAACTAGAGCAGTTACCCCTGGTTCTATACACTAATTTAAAGTCCCTCTATAACTGCCTAGTTAAACTAGGTACAATATAAGAGAAGAGGCTTATGGTTGACCTTATATGCTTACATCAGGCCTATAAATGGCGCAAGATTACGGAGGTTAAATGGATTAGCAGCAGAGACAACCTAGCAGACGCTATAACTAAGGCAAAGCCGTATTAAGCTCTTAAAACCCTAATTAACACAAATAGGCTTAACCTAGAAGTTATAAAATAGGTAGAATAGGACTAACAAAGCACCTATAGTACGTCTACAGCCCGTTAGAAGGCCGTACGGCTCATTATATAGTATAGGTGGAAAACGGTAGAAAGCTATGGTGGAACTTAGTGGACTTATATAACCTACCAAATTTTACAGGGTAGTCAAATTAACCAATTACGATTTTCTATCCCCAGGATGGAAAATTGCCATTGGCTCGCTTAGCACTAGCGCCTTAGCAGCCCTCATAATCCGACTTATAGCTCGTCTACTACCCGTCAAAAAGCCGTACGGTTTATTCTACGGACCGTAAGCAGAACTTACAGCCAGCTTAGGGCACCGTTTGGAAGGCAGCCTAGACAGCACCTCAGGAGATTTCCTATATATTTTCTTTTATATTTTATGGTTCTATTAAAGCAATTACGGAGGCTATACATAAGTGGTTTCATTTTTTAAGTACTGCTAGTGTATAATTACAGCACCTATTGTACCAAACGCGTGCTTACGCGTTCGGTACACTAGGTACGCGTTTACGCGTTCAGTGCACCAACCACTTACTTACGCGTCTGGTGCACTTATAAAGCACTAACTAATTAGGGGGGAGGTGCATCAGTATATAGACCACGTAGTCTGCTTTATACAATTAACAGTCACCATCCAAACAAGCATACGATACTACATGTATTTCGTACCCGTGGATACGACTCACTCGTGCTATTAAGTTAGTACGAACATCTATTAATTGGTTGTAGCCACTCCAATTTTTAGGATTATATAAGCCGAATACCTTGTTAATAGCCCTTTGCTCTTAAATATAGTTTATATCTCTAAGCTGTGGTCAGGGGCACCTCTCTATATAAGCTAGCAATACAAACCCCAAATCTTTTAAGTCGGTGTTTAGGATAATATTAGGAGCATATTTAACAGCCTCTTTAAAGTTCGCTATATTAAAGTTAGCATAATAAATAGAGCTCTTTACAGAAAACTTATAGAGTAGTACCCACATATCTCGGCCGGATACACGAATTGATATAAGGCTGACTTGGTAATATAAAATTCCTAGCTTCCTAAGGTAATCAAGTGCGTTAAAAACCTAACTCTTAGTACTTAACTATGAGTTAAAGAGCTTAAAAAACATACTAAACGCGTAATAAACTATAACTACGCTTCTTCCAGTCCAACACAAACATGGATTATTTCTTTAAGTGTAAATCGACAGTATTTAACACCAATTTTTAGAAATTCGCCTTCTAAGAATGCTTGCTTAATCTTAATAATGTTATTATACGCTACTTGCCCAAGAATCTCCTTCTCTACTAGCCTATACTCTTTTTTAAGCTTCCTAGATATAATCATGCTAGGAATATACTTGCGCCTATATATTACCTATTTAGTTTTACCCTATATAAGCGTGCCTAGGGTAATAAGTCCTTGCAGCTATTTAATACCGGAAGTGTTGTTTAATATCGCAACCAAGACTTCCAGGGAAGCGGCAGTATTTGTTTAATTTAAAAAGGCTTTTAGAATCGGTACATTGAGAGATATAATAGATTAGTGGATAACATTAGTATAACTTCTTGCTCTTTGCATAAGGGCGGATTTTATTAAAGCTATTAGGGCACTTTCCTTAAGGTTTAGCATTCTCTGCGGTTAAGGATGCCTAGTAAACACATTCTCAATCACACGTCCGCTAGAATCTATATATAGTAGTATAATTACTTATAGGAGGAAGTATCTGCTATAGTAAGAGGTAAGCGCTTTTTAAATATCCTTATAAGATGGGAATCCGCTAATGCGAATTTAAAATCTAGAAAATCGTTATTAGGAAATCGAATTCAGTTTTTGCAAATTAGAGCTTAGTTATTAAGATTAGAACATAGTTTTATCTTCTAAGTTTTGACTTTTAATATTTACGCTTAAGGCTAGGCTTGATATCTTTTAAACGGGCATAAAGAAGCCCCTTTAAGATAGTGTCCTTGATTTATAGCAGGCTTCTCTACTATTATCAGCCTTTTAACGAATTTTTAACTCTGCACCTTTAATGCCTACTAAAAGTATGTTTAAGCATCCCTATCTTTAACTAGTTTGCCGAAGCTGGTTGTCTAACAAGCACGTTTCTGGGCCTCCCTATTAGCGTTAGGAGTTAAGTCCAAAGGCTACCCTAATTAAAGTCATAGATAAAGCACCTTTAAATATCTTAACTATAAAAGAATCCTCTAAATCCCTAGTGCCAGACAACTACAAAAGCCAATAGGTATGGCTATCCTAGTTAAAGCAAAACTTATCAAATCTAGTAACTATCTAGATGTTTCCTCCTTCTAAGCAGTATGACCTTTAAGCCAAAATCCAGTCGCATAACCAAACACGGGACGCGCTTTATACTAAGGTTTAGCTACACGCAAACTTTATATAGTAGTTAACTTAACTATCCATGGATAATGCTGCATGGTGTGCTATATATAATAATATTACTGCTACGCTCTAGCAGTACACTTAAGATTACACTTATATACTTACAGACAACAATTACCTAAGGGCCAAGATTTAGCGGCTTATAGTTTAAGTACTCTATATTTTTATACTTTCTACCTTTATAAACTAATAATAGCCAGTCTAACCGCTTATTAACTTTTATTCTCGACGCGTTAGCCCTAAAGGATAAATAAATTTACGTCCTCTAAAAGAGGTTGTCCTAATAATCCAATAAGACAAACCATAAATGTCATAGTGGAGATATGGTATTAGTAATGGAAAATTCTAAGGTTTAGGGGGAAATAAAAGCGTTAGATTATATGTCTTCTTTATATTCCCCCAAAGTTTAGATAATTTTACTTGTGCTATAAAATCTAAAATACCTTATCTATAGTCTAGTATTTTTAATTTCTAAGCGTTTTCATTTCTAAGCATTTTTATTTCCTAAGTATTCTCACCCCTAAGCATTTTTATTTTCTAAGCATTCTTAGTCTCTAGGCATTCTTAAATTCTAAGCATAATTCGTCTTTAAGCGCTGAATTAAAAAAGAGATATAGAGAATTAAGTAGCGTGCCTCTAGGCTATTAGCTTTATATAAATACTCTATACTACAAAGTCACTCCTTAAGGTATAAAATGGGCATAGCCGCATTTTAAGGTGCGATTATTAGTAAATGCTTATTATGCTACCTATTCGTTCTAAAGCCGTAAGCAATCTAGCCATAAGGGTCCTAGGTAGGCATTATAATAGGCTTTTAGGTTATTGAGAGATAGACTTATACAAAGATAACCAAAGGAAAGTATTCAGACCTCTTTAATTCCTCATTTTCGGGATATCAGGAAGGTTTTTAACAAAGGTATAAACACGACCTTAGATTATATAAAAGCCGCAAAATAAGGGATATTACTTAACTAACACAATATATAGGTTATACGAAAATTAGCAAACTTAACGCGAAGATAAGAATTAGCAATAACTAAACGAAAGTATAACAATAAAGCATAGATAACTGCGTAGCGCAATTTACTTAGTTACTTTACCTAAACCCTAAAAACCTAAGCTTACCTTACTTAGGTTCTATGCTATTAGGCATTCCCCTCTTTTCTACACAGTAAGTTTATAGAAGTCGCTGACTTCCATTATTAAAAAGTAATCTTCTTTAAATTTCTCACGCGCGGAATCCTTGTTAATGGCCTAGCTTATAACAGGTAATCGCTGGCCTATACAAGCGGGTAATAACCGGCCTGCGTAAGCGGGTAACCCCCTAAGTAACTAATTATGGAATATATAGGCTGTTCCCACAGCAAGCCCAATAAAAGGAGATCTGCTTCTTTCCAGCTCTTTATTTAGCATAAACTTGGAGAATCTAGCTTCTACAATAGTAGCAGAATTGTAAAGCGCCTAGTTAGCAATCTGCGCTCCCTATTTTAATTGTAGAGTTGCTCTAGTCTTCTACTTTTTCTCTAACTTGCTATCGATATTCCAATCAATTAAGACGTAGTAAGAACTGTACCTTTTATCTCCTTTTATATCTAGATTAAGCAGATTTAACTCAGTATCTATATTAACTGCGCCCTCTGCAAACTAAGCGACTCCAAAAATATCGTTAATATGACGCCTCGTGTATTTATATTTGCTATTATTTAGTTATTGGTCTCTATATCAATTAAAAGGGTTGCTAACTTTTTAGTTCTCTAGCAGATTCTCTTTATACTAAGGATCCGCCACAGATAACTTGATTTAATACTTTAGGTGACTTTTTAGTCTATATTTGTTAATGTACTTAATACCCCTTCCGCCAATCCACCTAATAGTTGTTATAGTTATACCCTTTACCATCTTCAGACCAGGCCTATAATACAATAATTGACTATACTTAGGGTCCTCCCTTAAGTCCTCTTAACCCGTAAGGTCAATAGGCTCGTTCTTCCCACCGTTCTCTGTACTTTTGTAGGGAATGTTATTTATCCCTTTAGCACCCTTACTAGGCTCCTTTTTGACCTTAGCCTTAGCCTTAGCCTTGGCCTTAGCCTTAGCCTTAGCCTCAGCCTTGGCCTTAGCCTTGGCCTTAGCCTTAGCCTTAGCCTTAGCCTTAGCCTTAGCCTCAGCCTTAGCCTTAGCCTTAGCCTCAGCCTTAGCCTTAGCCTTAGCCTTAGCCTTAGCCTTAGCCTTAGCCTTAGCCTCAGCCTTAGCCTTAGCCTTAGCCTCAGCCTTTGCCTTGCCCTTAGCCTTGCCCTTAGCCTTAGCCTATTCTTCCACCTTAGGTTCCACCTTAGGTTCCTCCTTAGGTTCCTCCTTAGCTTTTTCCCTAGCTTCCTTAGATTTCTCCTTAAATTCCTCCTTAAATTCCTTCTTAGATTCCTCCTCGGCTTTTTTAGGTAATTTCTATCTAGTCTCCTCCGATTTTACCCAACTATCTAGCTAACTTATAGCCGTAGCGAAATATTTGTTATACCGAGTGCTCTAGGGGTAATACTCCAGATTAGCACCCTATAGCCTAGCCTTCTTAGTCTTTATTGCTTTCTATACTATAGAGCCTACTTCCTCTTCCAGATCAAGGACACTTAGGTTATTAACAGTTTTTAAATATTTCTTATATTTAGCCACTAATTTATTAGTAAGAGTGGCCATCTTAACCAATTATAAGATACTATTGTGAGGTAATACAAAAAGTGCCGTTCTTGCAGGCAAAATGCGGAACTGGAAATAGAGGTTAGAGTAAAATTTAAAGTAGAACCAAGGAAACGGAAATCGGAATAGACTTTAAAGTATAATTAAGGAAATAAAAGTTAACTTAGTAAGTTAAGTGCCTGCTTAATGGGTTACTTAAAGAATAAATTATAAGCTAGGTTACCGGGTAGAGGTTCTTAAATAATTCTTATAGAACGACGTACTTTGGTAAATAGACACCTTTACTCTTAAGCCAACAAACGTTTGCCCCCCTAGGCATAAATTCTAGTTTTCGATTTCTCGCCTATAAAATCCGTTTTTATGTTTATTGAAATCACTACCAAATCTAAATCTAGAATGCCTTTTTCTATTGCCCTTCTCACCTTTTATATAGGCTTAAATAGTCGCACCTCCTATTGTCTTACGTCCCTATCCAAAACTATATTCTTTCTTTAGACTATTATGTCCTCTCTAGCCGCTTCTGCTTCCGTAAGCACCATTTACTTCCATCGCACTGCGGTATAGAATAATTTAATATTATTCTAATATGCTTACTAGTTAGATAGCCTGTTTCTAACCTATACACTAACCACACCACATTAAGTAGTATAGATTTTGGTTAAAGCTGCTAAACAGCTTACCTTTAATCCTAACTCTGTTAGTATATCAGTTAGAACAGTACTTTAATTTAATTTCTGTATAATTACAGCACCTATTGTACCAAACGCGTGCTTACGCGTTCGGTATACCAGGTACGCGTTTACGCGTTCAGTGCACCAACCACTCGCTTACGCGTCTGGTGCACTTATAAAGCACTAACTAATTAGGGGGGAGGTGCATCAGTATATAGACCACGTAGTCTGCTTCATACAATTAACAGTTACCATCTAAACAAGCATATAATACTATATGTATTTCGTGCCCGTGGATACAACTCACTCGTGCTATTAAGTTAGTACGAACACTAATCAGTAAGCGCGCATAGATTAGCAATCACTCAATACCTCCCCCTAAGCGATACACATAACAGCAACCACCCGTTTAGACTCCTAGTACAACCTACTAGAAGGTTAAAAGTCGGGGATTACAGACTTATCTCCAACTCTGTATACTTATTTAAGTCTTAGTACGGTTTACTAAAAGTTATAGACGCGAATACAGACCTATATAGAACCCCTATCCTTAACCCCCTTAAACCTTAAACCTCTTCAGACCTTTTACAGAAACCCCCTACCCTCCTACAAACCATTACGGACCTATTAATCAATTTTATGAACTATTACAAGACCTCCCCCACCTATTACAAGCTGCTACCACCCACTACGCACCACACTACACTATAGTATGGCAAACATCAGCAAGCAAGTCAGTAAAGGTCAAAAGAAGTAGAGATAAGGAGTCAACGTTACGTCTACAAACAACGTTAACAACTATATTAGTTTCAAAATCCTTAAATATAAACACTTTAAGCTTATAAATAATAACCTGTGGGAGCAATACCAGGAAGACTTTATGGACTTTACAGAAGCTATTTTTAAGGCCTGCAACCCTATTACCATCCGTAAACTATAAACCCTTTTACGTAACCAAGGTGTATAGGTTAAAAGGAATAAACAAGTTACTGTTACACAGTCCTTATACAACACTATATATAAAAAGGACCAAACGGAATAGACTAAGGAGGAAATCCTAGACCAGTTCCAAAAAACTAAGGAACTCTTTACTTCTTCCAAACTTAATATAATTGCTGGCCTTATACCTAACCCTCTTAACCAAATTCGTCCTATAAACCTAAGCAGTTTTAGAATTAATCTTATAGGCCAAAGCATACCTAGTACTCAAGTTACGGACCGCAATACCCCTATAACCCAAATTACGGAACACAACACCCCTATAAACCAAAACACGGACTAAACCCCTTCCGTTATTTAAGTCATAGATCCGCAAACCATCCAAGCAAAGACCTATAGTAAGGAACTAGCCAACCTAGCTAAGCTCTACACCAACAAATCTAAGTACAGCAGTAAAAACAACAACTTTAACTTCAAACTAACCATCTTTACGGACCTCTGTTAGAAGGCCGATATTTCTAAATAAAAGTTTAGCCAAGCCTACTCTACCATACTACGCGGCCTAGCACTTAACCACTACTACACCAACCTTAAGAGTAACCCCCTTGGTGTTCCTTTTAATAAGCTATATAAAGCTACACATAACTACTTTAAAGGACCAGAATATAAGCGTGATATCCTTACCTAATAGAATGCAACTAAGCTATGGACCATAATGGACAAGAACACTAAAAAATCAACTATAGAGTGCCTGCAAATCCTTATTAAAGACCTCCGCCACCTATAGCATAGTTTTAATATTAAGCTTCAAATGGACAACTTCCTGTATAATAAACTTATTACGGCCTGCCAGGAAGTAGAGCCCTATAAGTACACCTACTACAAGCCTACAGATACCTTAGCTGGCCTTATTAATAACCTATACTCCTCTATTATAATATACAAAGTCTTAAACCCACCAGGCAGCACACAAGCCTTTATTATAAATATTTAATATCCATAAACAGACTCAGACGTCTACTTTACAGACTACTACTACTACTAGTAGCACCCATACCAACCAAGTCTTACCTGTAACCCCTGCAGCAACCCCTATATAAAAACATACCCCCACAGACAAACCAGCCAGAAGTGCTTTGTATACGGCAAGGAAGGATATTGGTCTATAAGGCATACCCAGAAAGAACATAATAAGTCCAGAAAGAGACTTAATAGCCGTATTAGCTAGTTCATTTTAGAATACAAAGGAGAGGAAGTAGAAGAGCCCCCTAATAAGTTAATAGAAGCCCTTATAATTAACTTTAACTTAGACGCTTAGAAACAAGAGACCTTAGAGATATTCCTAACTACTTTTAGACCTTTTACGGACAGCCAAGCCTTTAATATTACAACCGTATTAGCCAACTGTTCCTTTATACACTTAGTTACGCCCAAAAACCATTCCGCAAGCACCCCCATTATAGACGTTATAGATCATAAGTAGAACCCATTTGCATATATTACCACAGAACACTATACCCCTAAGGAATTCTATAGTGTTATAATTAACACAGGCGCCTCTAAGAAGTCTACTACAGGTTACGGACAATACCTTGCATATAGGACTACCGCAAATAATAATACAGACATTAACACTATGCAAACTAGGGCTGTAAACGTCCAATTCAGCATTGGCTTAACTGCATTAATTAGATTAGTTACAGTTAAGACCCTAATTAGCCTAGTTAACTTCTATATAGTAAAAGCAGACACCCCTTTCTTACTTTGCCTTGCGGATATAGATAGGTTACAGGTTTACTATAACAATATTACAGACACCTTAATCGGCCCTATAACTACCCTAGGAAGCAAGCATGTTACCCTACTAATTATACAATAATTTGGACACCCGTTCCTTATATAGGGAGAGACTTTACAGACCTATATTTAGGAATCTTTTGACTATAACCCATACTACCTTACCAGTACGGAGATCCACTGTTTACATTATCGTTTTGGCCACCTATTAGCTAAAAAGCTATATAGAGTCCTTAAACGCTCTAGACACAACAACATTAACAGGAAGGCAGTTAATTACCTAACTAAATACTGCTCCTACTGCCAGAAATACAGACGTTCCCTAGGCCGATTTAAGTTCACCCTTTATAAGGATCTTAACTTCAACCATTTAGTATATATAAACATTATGTACATTAACAACAGCCTAGTATTACACATAATTAACAAGGCAACCCGCTATTAAGCCGCCTATTAGTTATAAAATATATCCACAAAGCACACTTAGGATATTTTACGGACCTACTAGATTAATACATACGTTGGACCTCCTAAGTATATCACCCACAACGCTAGTAGGAACTTTATTAGCAAGGAATTCCAGTAGTATACTACGGCCATGGCTATATTAATAAAAGCCATTCCAGTTAAGGCGTATTAGTCTATTAGGCTTATTAAGCGAGCTTACCTAGCCCTACAGAGAGCTTACTAGATTATTATAGACGAGTATAAGGACATCTAAAAGGAACTAGCTTTACAGATAGCCATAAAAGCCATTAACAACACTGCTAGCCTAAATAGACTAGTACCTACCCTCTTAGTCTACAGAGCCTACCTAAAGATAAGTAACCTAAATCCTCCTACCCCATCTATTATAGAATAAGCAGCTGTAATACGGAAGGCAATAGCTAAGATAGTTAAGCTATAGGCCAAACAAGCTGTTAATAACGCCCTATACTACCATAACAGACCCAACACGACCCTAGTACACAACCTCCCGCTTAACTCTAAAGTCCTTATATAGCGTAAAAGCAGCAAGTGGACTAGACCCTACCGTTTACTAGCTATAGAAAACAAGACGTGCTATATATAACTTCCTAGCGGCCTAACCAGCTTTAAGAGCATATCTATAAAACCCTACTTTTAGCCTAAAGACACCTATAACGTCAAGCTAGACGAACTAGAAGCAACTACCGAGCTAGATAAACTAGAGGTAACTACTAAACCAGACAAACCAGAAGCGACCGCCAAACTAGACAAGCTAAAAGCACCCTTGCCTACCCCAAAAGTCCTCCGGAAACCCACTGAACCCACTATACCTACTATAAAGCGCGGTCAAGGACGCCCCCAAAAGCACCCCATAACTAAGAACACTATAACAAAGACTTACCTAACCTCCACAGGAATATCCACAAGGCAATCTCCGCCTATGGATATATTAGTTCTAGTACAGGAAACCCCCTTTACAGACTCACAACGTAAAGAGATCAACAGACTACTTAAAAAGGGCGTCTTTACAGTTATAACAGAGAAAGACATTCCGCAAGGCGTCTATATATTTAACTCACGCTTTATTAACAAAATTAAGCACCTAGGTACTAACAAAGCTTTTAAAAAATTAAGGCTTATTATATAAGCCTACAATAACTAAGGGAAGGGCTTAGTCCTTACGCAATTACCTACAATTTAACAAGTCAGCCAACGGATTATACTTGCACTTACACCTAGACTACAGCAAAGCAAACCCGTAGCTCTTTACCTACGGGACATCTTACAAGCCTATATGCAGTCTAATACCTACCTAAGTAGGGATATCTTTATACGGCCACCCCCCAAGCTCAACCTATAACCAGGAACAATCCTACAGGTTATAAAACCTCTATATAGAGTACCAGAAGCCGGAAACTATTAATTTAAGACATACCACTAGCACCACATTAGTAAACTTAAAATGGAATAGTTAACCTACAACCCCTACCTCCTATACAGCCTATTAAACGGCCTTAGTATTATTGGACTCTAAATAGACAATACCCTATTCCTAGCAGACCAAACCTTTATAGACGCTAAAGAAACTAAACTATAAAAGGCCAAGTTCTTGGCAAAGCTATAAGAGCAGTTAACTAAGTAGAATCCGATTAAGTTTAATAGAGGCCTAATTACATAAAAGGGCAACCTAATTAAGCTAACTCAGGAACGCCAAGCCTAAAACCTAAAGCCTATTATAGCAAAGCCTACGGACCTTACCAGTTCCCGCGGAGAGACCTATAAGACCATAAATACAAAGGACCAATACGCTGCATAGCGTGTAAGAGGCGCCTATATAGCTACAGTCTGCCAACCCAAATCTGCCTATAACTTATCCTTTATGGCCCAGGCAGTAGATCTATAAGAAGAAAATGTCAAGCAGCTTAATAAGCGCATTTAATAGCAAATTAACAACGCAATAAGAGGACTTACTTTTGTACTACTAAACCTAAATTCCCTTAATATAATGGCATTTACAGACGCCTCCTTTGCTAATAACAAAGACCTATCATCACAAATCGGCTTTATGATTGTACTTACGGACCGCAATTAGGATGTAAATATACTGCACTAGTCTTTAATTAAGTGCAAACAAGTAACCCACAGTATACTAGCTTCTAAGCTATATGCACTAGCCTATGGCTTTAATATAGCAGCCACAATCAAATTAACAGTCTAGAAGATTCTATAACTAGAGCAGTTACCCCTAGTTCTATACACTAATTTAAAGTCCCTCTATAACTGCCTAGTTAAACTAGGTATAACACAAGAGAAGAGGCTCATGGTTAACCTTATATGCTTATATCAGGCCTATAAACGGCGCGAGATTATGGAGGTTAAATAGATTAGCAGCAGAGATAACCCAGCAAACGCTATAACTAAGGCAAAGCCATATCAAGCTCTTAAAACCCTAATTAACACAAATAGGCTTAACCTAGAAGTCATAGAATGGGTAGAATAGGACTAATAGAGCACCTACAGTACGTCTACGGCCCATTAAAAGGCCATACGGCTTATTATACGGTATAGGTGGAAAACAGTAGAAAGCTACGGTGGAACTTAGTGGACTTACATAACCCGCCAAATTTTATAGGGTAGTTAAATTAACTAATTACGATTTTCCATCCCCAGGATGGAAAATCGCCATTGGCTCGCTTAGCACTAGCGCCTTAGCAGCCCTTATAATCCAACTTATAGCTCGTCTACTGCCTGTTAAAAGGCCGTACGGTTTATTCTACGGACCATAAGCAGAACTTACGGCCAGCTTAGGGCACCATTTAGAAGGCAGCCTAGACGGCACCTTAGGAGATTTCCTATATATTTTCTTTTGTGTTTTATAATTCTATTAAAGCAATTACAGAGGCTGTACACAAGTGGTTTCATTTTTCAAGTACCGCTAGTGTATAATTACAGCACCTGTTATACCAAACGCGTGCTTATACGTTCAGTATACTAGGTACGCGTTTACGCGTTCAGTGCACCAACCACTCGCTTATGCGTCTAGTGCACTTATAAAGCACTAACTAATCAAGGGGGAGGTGCATTAGTATATAGACCACGTAGTCTGCTTTATATAATTAACAGTCACCATCCAAACAAGCATACGATACTATATGTATTTCGTGCCCGTGGATACGACTTACTCGTACTATTAAGTTAGTACGAACAATTTCCTTAATCTTAATTATACGTTAACACAAAGTTAACTTAAAAACCCTTACCAGAAGAACGGCTCCTTTAATATAGGATTCAATCAATTTAACCCCATAAACGTAAGCGGCAAGTTTATTATAGATTTTGAGGTAGACACTAAAAAACCTTAATAGTTTTACTGTGTATAAACATTCCGCAAGTCTTATTGCCATGCTAGTATAGTTTTTAGCGTAAACCCTAAAGACGAGGCAGATCAGTTTATAGAAAATACTTAAAACTCTACCATTAAAGTAGCCCTAGTTGTGCTTCCTACTACTAATGCCTGTCCTCCTTCTTCTAAAAGCTCCGAGGTTCTATTATCTCCTATAGTTACTAACCCCGCGGTTCTTCCAAGTGTAGGCAAGGTTGCGTCAACTAGTAGTTCTTAAAACTTGTCCTTAATCTTGCCTGAAATTTCTAATAGCGCTAGAGATCTGTTACTTAGATTAAGTCACTATTTAGGAGGTATTCTTACGGCGTTAGTCTTGTAATTTATGGACTTTTATAGTTATTCAGCGTCTTTAGGTAGAGAATAATAAATATAGAGATAGTTTATGGATAATCCAAATATATAGAGTACTAAATAAACTATCTACTTTTTAAAGTCTTAAAAGAGAATACTATGAGATTTGGAAAGATTAATACGCTTACTTATAGAAAACCACTTTTCCGTTTCTAGAATACCGGTTTCTTTTTCTCGTTTCCTAAACCCCGGTTCGCATCCTGGTTCTCGCTTCTGAGATCTTAACCTTTAAATGCACCCCTTTTTGATTGCGCCTAAAGTCGAAAGACCTTACTATAATGGAAACTGGGAGATGTTTTATAATACCTTTTGGACCCATTGCGACCCTATTTCTTTAAGTCCGCTTATTAAATAGCACCTAGCTATTTCCTATCTTTTGCTTAAATGGGGAGCCTAGTACTATATTACTTTAAAAGCCTTATAGAGATATTTTAAGAGAACCGCTTTTAAGTACTATATAAACGGTTAGTACACCTTGTATTTAGATATTAAAATCTGGTTAAAGGCTTAAATTGTATATAATTATTCCATTATACCTATTCTGCCTATTCCGCCCATTCCGCCCGTTTCCCCTAAGCTCTCCTTATAAAGTTTTACGTTTGGTTTAATAGAAACACCAAACCAGAGATAGGCTAAAATTCTCCTTCCTTAGAAATGTTTCCATTAGATTTAAACAAGATTTGCCTTAATTACGGTTTTGGCGGAGAAGAGTTAAGAGGCCATACTTTATTATATAGGGATAGCACCTGCCTCCCATAATTATCCTCAGTGGATTAGAACGGATTTGTTGGTTTTTATAGCCTATATAGTAGGCTTAGAGAAACTGGCAAAGGTTTTAGTTCTCATATAACGGTTATTAAAGGCAGCGGAGAATGCAGTAGTAGGGAAGGCGCGTAGAGGTATTGACCGGGATTTAAGGCCATATATTATCCTAATTGGCACTACCAAAAGGACCGGTTCTTTTGGTGCTATTTAGCGGTTAATAAGAGGCTTACTTAGATCTCATTCCTTTCCTCTACTAGTAAGGAGTCCACCTTATACTAAGAGAAAAGAGAAACTAGTTCTTTTGCTTTTTTCTATAGTGCTTTCCCGGCGGCCATAACTCGAAGATTTTCGTCTTAAGTAGTAGATTTTATAATCTTCCTAATAATACGTCTATTTGGCACCGTAAACGTAACGCAATCTTTCTCTAAGTAATTTTAACAAAGTGGTTAAGGATAAAATATAATAGTGATGACTCTAAGGCTAATAGTATTGTGTGCGCTTAGTCGATTATATATATACTACACTATTATCGCTAAAAAGAGTTATTTTGTTAAAGCCTAAATAGTAATTTAAAACTAGGATTTGGGAATCTGGTTCCGGTTTCACGGTTTTAGAAACTAAGCCATTATATACATATAAGTTTTATAATCTGGAATCCGTAAAACCAAATCCCGATTTAGAAACATAAGGAATATACTTATATATTTAAACTAGAGAATCCCTCTAAACTAAGAGCACAGCACAGCGCAAATATAATTAGAATTATACTTCTTCTTCTTCCTACCCTATCTTTGGGCCAAATTCTCCTTCCCTTTAAAAACTCTCTTCTATACTTAATAAATCCCGTTGCGTAGGTAAATGCAGGAGACAAACTGGATTTCCAGTACGTTTCAATACTAAAAATTCTTAGAGCTATGCTGATAGGGCTATATAGATTATTCAATTCGCGAAACGCGTTATATAAGGCAACCTTAAACTTTATAGATCCTACCTTTCTCCCTCTCTCTATAATTATAAGACCCTATAACTGTTCTAGAGACTAAACTACTAGCTTTAAGATTCCCCAAAACGCGCCAAATAGCACGGCTACTCTTTAATGGTATTACCCCTTATCCCTCTTGTAAGGGCCATGCTTATCCAGCTAAGGCAGTGCATTGGTTATGTTACAGCGCTAGTGGAAAACAGTGGATCTTGGCAGACGTGGATTATGGTAGATGTGAGTCACGTGACTTAAGGACCGCATAAAATATCAAGCGGCGCTACTATTCTTCTCCTTCCTTTCTCTAGCTTTGGATTCTTGTTTATAGACAATCCAATTGTATAGGCTTGCGCGTCCTTCTTCCCATGCTCGTGCCTCAATTAATTAAGTTACTAATATTATCTAAAGCTTGTCACTACTCTTCTTTTCTAAGAAGGAACTTAAAAATATCTACAAACTATGAATAGGATAAGGATATAGAACAGGACCTAAAGGACACTAACAGAACAGAATAGGACCCTAAGGACAGGACAGAACTAAAAGAATATAAACAGAACGCGAAACCTAAGAATAGGACACGCATAGACCAGAACCCCTAGAAAATAAACAAATACTGGAAATTACCTAATACCCCTACCGCCATGCCAAGAAATATAGCAGCTGGCAAAGCCGCTGCAGGACCCACAAATACCTCTAATAGTAAAACAGTCGCCGTCTTGAACCCCTAGGAAGAACTCGCAGCAGCCAATACTGAAATTGAATGGCTTTAAGAGCTGCTTAAAACCAGAGACACCCCTATACCTAGTAAGGAGTTATTAAATACCTACAGACTTGCTACAGTCCTTAAGGCCCTAGCCTAATATATAGCATTAGCATTATCGCGGTCTGCAAAGGTCGCGGACCCCCTATTGCTTACAGACGGAACTGACCCTATGTTTGACAATTAGAAGCTTTAACTGTAAGATAAGCTCAAAGTTAATATAGACCACTTCCCTACTGCTTAAGCTAAAATGGCCTACGTCTTTGGCCGTACCAGCAGGGACGCATAGACGCATTTATATCCGCAATATACCTAGGACTTAACAGACCCCTTCCTCTCTAAAGAAGAGATGATTAACCACCTATCTTCTATTTATAAGGACCCCTTTAAGATATAGAACGCCTGCCTTGATTATAAAGCCCTTAATATAAAAACAATAGAGACCTTTTCAGCCTTTTAGACCCGCTTTCTACACCTAGCTGGCCAAGCCTAAATTCCCTATAAAGACCTAATGCTAGACCTCTTTAACAAGCTTACCCTAGACCTATAGCGCGCCATACTACCAGTTTTTACTACTATATAGACGCTAAAGGTACTTACGGACTACTACCTAGCTATTAATTAAGGCCTCTATTAAATTAAGGCATAAGCTAAGCGGTATAAAGCTAAAAACTCTTTAAACCAGACCATAAGCGCTACAAAAACGGCCTATAGTGCCCTAGTATAATCGGCAACTCCTATAGCACCAGCCGTATAGCCTGCCGTTAACTTAGCAGCTAGCCGCGCAGCTAGCCCTACCGCGGGTCTAGCGTATGCTTGGCCTATATATAGCGACCCCCATAGACAGGCCCTTAGTAATTAGGGGGCTTGCTTTTTATACAGCCAGAAGGACCACTTCACCAAGGACTGCCCGACAAAGGCAAAAACGGATAAAGTTCTGTTAATATAGGAGGACAGCATAGAGCTAAAAAAAGAGGAACCCTAGAGGAAGACTCCTCTCTAGGGTTAAAAGGGATTAATATGTTACATATTAATCTAGGTTAGCTAGTTGGTGGAAGAAGCTGCACTATCCCTTATACTTTATTTTACAATAGATATTAAGTTTTAACCTCTGCTTTAGCTAACTCTGGAGTGAATGCCTTTACCTTAATAGACACTTAGTGTGCTGTAAAGCTGGCCGAATTTTTAAATACGCCCCTTAAGGAACTGCCTAAACCAGTTCCTATTCGCGGGTATAACGGAAGAATAGGGCCACCTATTATGACTATCTTACAGATCTACCTCCGTGTTAACGGATAAAGGTAGTATAACATCCCCTTTTTTATTACGGACCTAGGAAGCCATAATATAATCTTAGGAAGAAAATAGCTAGCCTATTTAGGCTTATAGCTTAATATATAGAATAGACAGCTCTTCTAGCCTAAATCCCTACCCCCAACCCCTTCCTTTATAAAAGAAATCAGTATTATAATGGAGAACCTTATATGGCCCCAAATTAATACCATCTACTAAGCCGATGCTATGCGTAGAGACTAGGCCTTTAAGAAGGACGTACAGCTTAATCCATAATAGATTTATATACTATACCGCCCCTAGACTACCTATATTATGCCACCCGCACTAAAGACCTAGGAAATTAGTAGTAACCTAACTAAGTCCCCTATAGAGAACTTAGGCCCTACGTAGCTATAAAGGAAGGCTAGGAATACCAAACACTATACTAAACTAATAGACTGGAAGGACAACTTACGGAAAATAGAACATAAGCTGAGGAAGACTATAAACCCTATATTATAAAATACGGCCTAATAAAAGTCCATAAAGAAACCTACAGACCTTCCCCTAGTTAATATCTGCTGTATTAGCGCTATAGGATTCTATTAGAACTTGGTTTAACCTAATACTATTACCTTTACCACTAGCTTATATAAAATTGATTAAATAATTAAGGAAAAGGAAAGTAAGCTTAGTAGACAGGAAGGCAAGCTTACAGATAAGGAGCTAGTAGAACAAAAACTACCCTATTAACACCGGAAATTCAAGGATATATTCTTAAAGGTAGTATCTAATATACTTCCGCCTTACTGACCGTACGACTACAAGATCGAGATCGAGCCAGATAAGGAAAACACCCTTAGCTATACCCCCCTTTGTTAGCAATCTACTGCCAAATTATAGGCTATAAAGCAATATCTTATTAAGAACCTAGATAAGGGCTTTATTAAGCCTAGCAGTTAAGTCCCTTTTGCCTTACTAATTCTCTTTATTAAAAAGCCAAATAAAGGACTTTGTTTTTGTATTAACTACTATAAGCTAAATAATATAACCCGCAAGGACCGCTATCTACTACCCCTACTCAATAAAATACTGGCCCGAATAAGTAGAGCTAAAGTTTTTATAAAGCTTAATATCCGCCAGGCCTTTTACCGAATTAGAATAGACCCTAGATTTGTAGATTTTACTACATTTTAGACCTGTTACGGAATATATAAATATAAGGTACTTTCTTTTAGACTAACTAATGGACTAGCTACATACCAGCGGTATATAAATGATATACTCTTTAACTACCTTAACAACTTCTGTACGGCCTACCTAGATAATATTATAATTTACTTTAAAAATGAGCTGGAACACAAGGAGCACGTCTATAAAGTCCTATAATGGCTCCGCGAGGCTGGTCTCCAGGCTGATATTAAGAAGTTAGAATTTAGTGTTAAGCGTATAAAGTACCTAGGGTTTATTATTAGTATAGACAAAATTAAAGCCAACCTAGAGAAAACGGCTGTAATTGACTAGTAAACACCCCTATAGACTATAAAGGGGGTATAATTATTTTTAGGTTTCTATAACTTCTACCGACGTTTTATTAAGAACTATAGTAGGATCGCCTAGCCTCTTAACCGCCTTACTAGGAAAGACCAGCCCTTCCACTTTAACGCCATATATATGCAGGCCTTTAATAAGCTTAAAAAACGGCTGGTATTAGCTCCTCTACTCGCCTACTTTGACTTAGAACGGCCCTTGATACTAGAAACAGATGCCTTAGACGGCGTAATAGCTAGTGTTTTTTCCCAGAAGCAATTAGACGGAGAATAGCACCCCATTATATACTATTTGAAGACTATGATAGATGCCAAGCTAAACTACCATATCTATAATAAAGAAATGCTGGCCATTATCTCTAGCTTTTAGCACTGGTGTGTGTAGCTAGAGGGGACCCCTAAGCCTATTAAGGTAGTTTTAGATTATAAGGCCCTAGAATACTTTATAACAACTAAGGCTCTTACGGCCTAATAGGCACACTAGGTGGATATCCTATCTTAGTTTAACTTCTTGATTATATATAGACTAGGCGCTATAAACCATGCGGATACTCTTATAAGGCGTAAACAGGACCTAGGTAACTAGACAGCTGTAAAGATCTTATTATAGACCTAGACACTACTATAACCAAAGCACCTCAACCTTTAGATACAGGTAGAACTAAGTATAGACTCTTTAGGTGCCGAGATATATTCTATTAACCCCTTAGGATTTAACCTTATTGATAAATTGCTATAGACAAACCGTATAACCTCTTCTCTATAGGAGTACTGTAAGAAGGCAAAGAACGTTACTAGCCCCTAGTCCCTTAAAAACGGATTACTTAAGTATTAAAAACAGCTAGTAGTAGTAAAGGAATAGAACTTATAGACTTGGCTTATTACTAAAGCATATACCTAGGTCTTTATGGCCTACCCTAGAAAGAATAAGACCCGTAAAATTATTGGTAACCGATATTACTGGCCCAGAATGGTTACGGATATTGACCGTTATATACAGAACTGCAACGACTGCTATAGGTCTACAATTCCGCGAGATAAGACCCTAGGACTATTAAAGCTACTCCCAATACTAGAATGCCCCTAGCAGCATATCTCTATAGACTTTTATGAGCTGCCTACAGACTATGATAGATATGATATGGTAATGATCCTAGTTAACTATTTTGGCAAGCGCCTGTTCTTAATCCCCTGTTATAAGGATATTGATGCTAAGGAGGTAGCCCAACTATATATCTATTATGTCTACCGAATTTACGGACCACCAGATACTATTATATCCGACTATAGGCCGCAGTTTATATTAGCCTTCTAGAATAAGTTTACTTGGATTTTTGGCATTAAGCTAAAGCTTTCTACAGCATACCACCCCCAGATAGACAGTTAGATGGAGATTATAAATTAATACCTAGACTAGAGACTCTAGCCCTTTATTAACTACTTTTAGAATAATTAGGGCGAACTACTACCCCTAATAAACTACGCCTAGGCAACCCTACCCTATAACTCTACGGGGTTTGCACCTATTTAGCTAGAAATGGGATATTTACCCTATACTAGCTTTAACTAGAATAGACCAGAAGGCCCATAGACTGTACGCGAAAAACTATCTTATAAGGAAGCCTAGCAATACGCTAAACGCCTAGAAGAAGCCTAGATGGTAGCCTATAAGAACCTAGAAAAGGCCCAGAAATCAATAGAATAGTAGGCAAATAAGCATAGGCGTGAGCCTAACTTTATAGCGGATGATAGGGTCTGGGTTATAACAAAGAACTAAAAGACAGAACGGCCTAGCCGTAAGCTAGACTATAAGATAGTAGGACTGTATAAGATCCTTAATAAAGAAGGCAACTTGTATAAGGTTGAGCTCCTAGACTTAATTAAGGTTTACCCTATCTTTTTACTAGATAAGCTACGGAAGGCTGTAAATAACCCACTACCTAGATAAAAGAATGAGCCTCCCCTACTAATTTAAGTTAATAGCGATGATGAATGGGAAGTTAATAAAATACTAGCCTGTAAACTAGTATAAGGAACGCTACAATACCATATTTAATGGAAAGGCTACAATTTAGACCCAACCTGGTACCCCACCTGGAACTTTATAGGCTGCCCCTAGAAGCTTAAAGAATTCTATAACTAATACTGTTGGGATAATATCACGTGTAGTCGCGTGGTCACGTGGTCACGTGGTTACGTGTGCCGCGGCACTAGCGTGGCGAGGAGCCTTAAGCTCCTCGCCCTCCCTTTCTTAGAAACAACAAAAAGAAAGAATCAACAACCATCATACTATCTACGAACCGTAGCTACGTAATATTACCTTATGTAACCAACACTGATCAGTGGTTAACTTTACTGTTATACCACAGAACAGCTAGGTATCACTAAGAAGAGATAAGCCACTGTACCAGTGCTACTCGTGCTAGAGGAAGCTGTCTTTTGAGGTTAGAACTGGTCCTGAACCTTAAATAGAACTCTTCCACGAATCTAAGGATCTAAAGGCCAGAACTGGTCCTGAGCCTTTCTAAGATTATAGATTCTTGCGTCCATTACGCAGAACAACACGCTTTACGAGTCTTCGCGATTTAAGGCCAGAACTGGTCCTGAGCCCCATAACCGCAAATATATGTTACGAACGCGTACTAAACGATAAACGCGTACTAAACGACAAATACATATCACGAACGCGTACCAAACGACAATCCCTACACCAATAACACTTCCCTTCTTCTGAAAGCATGGCTACGGCTATTCCAAACAACTGGAGAGACTCCTTACTACTAGGGGTAGCTATATATGTGAAACTCATTGATAAAGATTAGGACGAATTTACCCTTAATACAACAACTTATACCGCAAAATAAGTTAATGGCTTTCTCCTACATTATATTGTATTCTACCGAAATAGACACTAGGCCGATTCACAGCTATAGGAGTATTTTAGGGAAGATTTCATGGGATGGACTGCTAATACCTAGGCACTTGGCAACGTTAATATTGTTTAGGATTTTTAAGACTTCCTTTATAGGAACGGAGTATATATTGTTAAGAACGGTAACCCAATTGCTAGCAATATTCAGGCCGTTATTGTTAGTATAGAAGAACCAGTATGGACGGAAGCTAAGATTATACGTTAACTACGGAAACCAAGAACCAACCGATATTCTTTAAAAGGCAACTTTAATTCGTATCAAAACCCCCAGAACGCTAATCTCCCACTTGGTCCTCCTCCTGCCCAGCAACATCCGCAGCAATGTCCGCAGCAGCCTCCGCAGCAACCACAATCTCAGCAGTAAGCTTCATAAGAACCACTACAGACAACCTCAGGCTATCAAACACCTCAAGTTCCTCAGCCTCAAGTTCCTCAGGCTGCCGTATCTCAACCCGTGCCTCAAGCTCCATCCCACCAAAGATTCTCAACCTCGTTTAACTTAAGCGCTGAGACGTTTCCTCTAACCCCTACCGCGACTAGACAACCGGCACAACAAGCCAGATCTGTGAATGATATCCCAACCCACCAGCAGCAAGCTCGACAAGAACCTCCGCAGCAACCTCCGCAGCAATCTCCGCAGCAATCTCCGCAGCAATCTCCGCAGGAATCTCCACATGAACTTCCGCAACAACCTCCACAGCAACCTCTGCAAGAGCCTCCGCAAGAGCCTCCATAGCAACCTCTGCAAGAGCCTCCGCAAGAGCCTCCACAGCAACCTCTGCAAGGGCCTCCGCAGCAGCCTCCGCAGCAGCCCAAATCTGCGAACAGCATCTTTGATCAGCAGCAACAGTCATCCATTCCTCCACAAACATTTAATAAGCTTCAGAAGATTTAGCATAGAGGAAGATTCCAAGGCTCCTGTAGTTCCCGAGGTAGCTATAGAGGTGGCTACCAGCGTGATCCAGACAGGAAGTTCTCATGGAGAGTACCGTAAAGAGAGAGTAATGTAGGGGGGAAGTGGTTGGAACGGCACAGTCACGCAGACAATCTATAAAAGAAGAGTTGCTAGTGTTAGGACTATATCAGGACTATATTAAGACTGGGTCATATATGATTTTTAGGCCATATTAGTTTTGGAGCATTCCTATTAGTTAACTATTGTTCCTATTTGCTTAAGCTAGCCGTATCCAGTTACGCTCCACTAGCTCCGTAACCCTATTTCAACAACATAGTTTCCTAGTTAATCTACCCAGGATTTCCTGGTAAGAAAGCACCACGTACTAAAAGGCAAATTTTAGGACAGCGAGACCTATATTGCAATGGCAATAGTAAGTAAGGAGGATTGATATTTGTTACGCTAGTTAAGCGGTATTTGTATATAGATGGCAACCCACAAAAGAAGAATTGCCAGTGTTGGGATAATATCACGTGTAGTCGCGTGGTCACGTGGTCACGTGGTCACGTGGTCACGTGTGCCGCGGCACTAGCGTGGCGAGGAGCCTTAAGCTCCTCGCCCTCCCTTTCTTAGAAACAACAAAAAGAAAGAATCAACAACCATCATACTATCTACGAACCGTAGCTACGTGATATCACCTTGTGTAACCAACAAATACCCTAACAAACCTGGACCCCCGAAGTACCTTAACGAGTGGATGGAGTGCTAGTATAGCGAAGATAATAGGCTGCCTATTGAGTATAAAGACAAGAATACCCCACGGATATAATACAGACATATAAAGCCTAAGGGCAGGCTTTTTTAGAGGGGGGGGTAATGTTACGGCGCTGGTGGAAAACGGTGGATCTTGGCAGATATAGATTATGGTAGACGCAAGTTACGTGACTTAAGGACCGCATAAAATATTAAGCGGCGCTGTTATTCTTCTCCTTCCTTTCTCTAGCTTTGGATCTTTGTTTATAGACAATCTAATTGTATAGGCTTGCGCGTCCTTCTTCCCGTGCTCGTGCCTCGATTGACTGAGTTGCTAACAGGTTAATACGCTACATTATGTTCTCTTATAAGCACTACAGGTGGCAGCGGCGATTATAATATATTTTAAGTAGATTAGGCAAGTGTTATAGTAAGTATTACTTATTAGAATAGCACTAGCTTCCTTTATCCGTTTCTATAAAATACTCCTAGCGCGTTTAGTCTCGCGACGCGAACAATATCTTATTAGGATAAGTTGCAATTAGAAGGCGAATCTATATAATTAGTTTTAGTAAATGCATCTATTTTATAACACACTTAGGCCAACATTAATTAACATAGGTTTACTTACACGTAATACTATATTAACTATAAATAAATATTATTTAACCCCAACTCTAATAGCCTCAAAAGTATAATAAATCTATTTTAGTTCTTTATATAGAATAACCTTACTTATTATTGCCGTTATAAGCTCCAGAAGTAGAATATATCTAAATAGCTATATAAATTATCAAGCATATCCCTATAACTCTTAATTTTATCCCTTCCCTTATAACCTAAGAGCATATACCTCTATGCCTGTTGGATTTGATATATATATTTCTATACCTCTAGAGGTTCTATCTTAGCTAAGCGCGCTTACTCTAACTCTAATTCTAGAATCTCTTCAAACTTTAGTATCTTTATTTATAAAGTATAATTCTCTTTACCTTTTACCACCTTTGTTAATACTAGCTACTCTGTCTATATTTTAATCTATTTTAAGTCTATTTTATCCGTTAAGGTACCTAAGTTAGGCTTATATCCGTACTGCATTTACCCAAAGAGGTCTATTGCCATGCGCTTACTTTTTCTAGCAGATCTTCGAGGTGCAATAGGAGTATTATTACAAGGCGGGACAGCTTTTTGCTTACGCTATATCGCCGACCTCTACTTATAAAGCGAAGCAGATTTGTGCCTATAAGGGGAAGTAGATTTGTGTTTATAAGCAATCCTTCTATAGTTATTGTCCGCAGGTTGATCTAATACTATAGCAGACGATATATCTTCGTGCCTTACTCCTAAAAGTTTAGATTTTTCTTAAGTACTGCTTCTCTCTAAAAAAAGAGTAGTTAGTAGGTTAAGATTCCAATTTTCTATAAAGGAGATACTAGAATATACCTTTATCTAAAAATACACCCTTAACTTTAGTAAGGAATTCGGCGTTATCTATAGCTTCGTTATTAATTAAAGTCGCGTTTTTGTTAATTCTAGCATATTGTCCTTTAAAGTTAAGCACCCAGCTAGATTTATTAATTAAGTCCCCTTTAGTTCCAGTTATACTATTAATCGCTATAAACTAGGTGCCTGCAATTATGCTTTACTTTAATGCTATTATTATCTGGCTTAGGACTGGTCCTTCTAGGTTATTTAGAAATGCTATACTTCTTACCTGGTTATCAACTATAGAATTCTTAGAGATTTCTACTAGGGTTAAACCAAAAATAGGATCCCCTAAGAGAGTAATATTAACAAAGCCATAAATAAGAGCTATTGAGAATAGGTATGCTGTCTTTTTAATATCTTAGTGTAGGATGGTTTCTTCAACTAAAGGGCCTAGGGGATGCCTATTTATGTCCAAAAAGCTGACCTTTACGTAAAACCCAAGACAATACCCTAAAAGGTAGTACTGTGGCTCCGCCTTATCTTCATTTGCTGTAACTGCATAAATTCTAATCTTAGAAAGGTAGATGCTCTAATAGAGCTAATAGGTCACTAAAGTGCTACACCGCTTTAGTCTAAGAACCCTTGGTAACGCCAAGTCTTAAATATTCAGCTTGTATACTAGATTTGTGGTTAACAGGCCCTTAATTTCAAAACAAAGTAAAATAACTGGAATGAGTAAGGCTAGGGATGCTGTACTATAGTAGACAGTTTAAACCGCCGCAAGCCTACTTAGCCTGTTTACTTTCGATATTCTTAAGTTCTGCTATTAAAATTATTCGCTTATATAACTAAGGCCCTAGCACAAAACACCAACCTACTTACTTAAACGAAACTACTGCGCCTACCTAAGGCCCTACTCAGTAGGTGACCTTTAATTAGCGCTTACTACTTACGGTTATCTGGGCAACTAAGGCGATTATAGTAAGGCTATTTATGCTCTGCCTCGCCGGTTTATATAGTGCCCCTAGATGGTTTTACTTAGACGGCCCATCATATATTATAGTGGTATTGATTGGACTATAGGGTATGCAACAGGAGCATAGCAAAGCTCTATTCCTAGAATGTACTTTATGTCTACCTTACACCAACTTGCCCCTTTTTAGTATCTCTGTTAGTGCAAAATAAAGTATAACTACTAGCACCCCCACTACCTACTCTATATATCTTTTATCCTTACTTCTTTCTTTATATAGTTGATTTATCTAAACCAAAATGCCTAAACAAATTCACCCTAAAAGGCAATCGCATTTTACTAAAGATAGTAAGCCTTATTCTAAACCAAAATCCCTTAAAGAGATCTCACTTAAGGATTTTAAGAAGGTGTTTATAGTAAGGAAGAAGATTGTCATTCTAAGCGGTGCTGGTATTTTAGTAGCTGCGAAAAGTAAGTCTTATATATAGAAATCGTAGAGATCTACTTTTCTAACTCTTAATGCTTATAGTTCCTGACTTTTATACGCTTTATAGGCACCAATCTAGATATAGCCCGTTTAAGATTAGTAATTACGATAACGGTAATTCTACCAAAAATATGCATAGTGATGTTTATATTACAAATAAGAAAGCTTCTTGTGCCGTTCCCATTAACTCCCATCAACTTAAGTATAAGAATATCGTTTATACCCTTTAAAACCTTATATTTTCCAGGCACTAGTCTAGACGTAGCCTATTTAACATTAATAATTACAATAACGATTATTCAACTCAAAATATGTATAGGGGCTTTTGTATTATAAATAAGCTAGCTTTTTATACTATGCCTACTAACTTCTACTAACTTATAAACGAAAACGACAAGCGCATCCTTCAACACTTTACGCAGAATGTTAACGGACTTTATAATAAATTCCAGTTATTATCTCTAGACTTACCTCTAACCGAGAAGGGCCTATAGGCAAAGACAATAGAACTCCACAGTTAACTAGATAGAATAATCTGCCATAAGTATAAATAGCGCTTAGCCTTTAACCTAAAGTACTTTTAGGGACTGGAACTATCGGCTTATCCTAAGTGTATTAGGAGAGATATAGACCAACAAAGTAAAGGGAAACGGTCTAGAGATATTGGCGTGCTTTGGCCCAATATACTTCTTAACGGAGAAATTAACAATTAAGATAAGGACGTGATTGTAGCTGTGTCTTAAGATGCTAAACGTTAAGTTCCAGATCTTGTTCTAATTATGGGCACTTAGCTAAAAAAAACTAGGTGCATTTTAGCTAGCCACACGCCTTTATAAGGCGGCGAAAACTAGAAATAGACGCAATCCCGTTATATGGATGAACAAGAAACCCCTATTACGTCAATTAGGGCTAAAATTTCATGGCTTAGTTAACTACGCGATCTATAGGGACTGCCAAGAGATCGCTAAATATCTTTTAGATAAGGCTACGCCCCTATAACTTAATAGTAATGCAAAATTAGGAGGCAGCTAGCATAAAGATAGATAGGGAGAGGACAATTTTGGAGTTAGCGACAATAGTTTGCTTAGTATAAGGAAGTTAACCATAGCCTTTAATCTTTCTTAATAACTAGTCTTCTAATTTACAGGAAAGTTAAATATATATAGTATTAAAGCCTACATCGTTATCCTTTCTAAGTAGCAGCTAAACCACTAGCTTATATATCTTGTCCATAAACCCTACTGGCTATATATTTAATAAATATATTTCTCTTATCTTATACTAGCCCTCCACTGCCCACCATAATGGCGTTTCACTATATTTATCTTTAGATTTCGCGTTAACGCCGTCCTTAAGTAACAGTTTTACTACAGTCTTACGTGCCCATTAAGCAGCCTATAAGAGCGGTGTCCGACCATTACTATCCTTAGAGTTAGAGTTGACGCCTTTCTGGGCAAGTAGTAGCTTTACTATCCCCTCTTGTCTACTCTCTGCAGCCTATAAGAGCGGAGTTCGACCTTTAATATTAGTAGAGTTTAGGCTAATACCGTCCTTTATTAGCAGTAGCTTTACTATTGCCTTATACCCGCGCTCCGCAGCTGCTAATAGCGGTGTTTAATTGTAAAAGCCCTTGGGGTTTAAGCTAACACTATCCTACGCTAGCAGTAGCTTTACTACCCCCTTATGCCCATTTGTCGCAGCCTATAACAGTGGTGTATCTCTAAGAGCGCTCTTAGGATCTGGATTAACGTCATCCCATATAAGTAGTAGCTCTACTACTACCTTACTTCCATATTCTGCAGCTAATAACAGTGATATAGCCCCAAATTTATCCTTAGAGTTTAGGTCAATGTTATCCCGTGTAAGAAGTAGCTTTACTACCGCCTTATAACCGTCACTTACAGCTAGTAACAGCGGCGTCCAACTAAAATCGTCTATTACTTAGATGTTAGCTCCTGCTTCTAGTAGAATATAAGACTCCGCTTCTTATCCATATTCCACAGCCTATAATAACGCTAAACTTTTAGAGCGCTGTGGTAACTTGGTTATTAATAAAAGCAATAGCATTTCTAGACAAAGAGAGACATATATATTAGCTTTATACTAGTGGGATCTAAATAAGTAATAGAAATCTAGTAATAGAAGGCTTACTGTCTAAGTAGCTAGCTATATAGTAGTATTAAAGTATATTTTAAGGATATAAGGCTAGTAACTCAACCTAGTAAATATAAGGTAGATTACCCTTTACCGCAAAAGCATTTAAAATATATCTATAGAAGAAGAGGTGGCGTAAGAGGTATTTATTCTGTTAGGCCATTATTACTTGTTTTTGCTAAATGTCGAATATAAAAAGATTCGGGATTTAGGAAACCAAAAACGGAAATCTAGAATTAGGAACTAAGAAACGGGAAAGCGAATAGGATTTCTTTAGTAGGAGCATATACTATCTATCCAACTAAGTACACGTAATATTGTATATATGTAATACCACACTTAAGCTACAGAAGGGCCTAATAGTAAAGAGATATAAACAAAGACCGCTCAAATGTTGATATCTAATCTATTAAAGAGAGTAATATATCATAAACGTTATTAGGGAAGATGGAGATTACTAGTATAAAGTTATAAAGCTTAACCTTTAATAAATATCTAAATTTTAGGAGAGTATATTAGGATTTGCTAAAAAGCAAGTCTAATTATGTCCCTTAAAAACCATTGCTAGTCCGCCTTAGCAGGTTCTTAGCTTGTCTTATTATATCCTCCAAAGCTTTAAGCTAAACGCCTTAGGCATTCCTTAGTATTTTAAGCTTCTTTGCCGTTCCCTTCTCAACCTCCTCGCTCTGTCTCCCCACGGCATCCTTTAGTATAGCAATCTGCTTTTCTGTCCCTTTTCCAAGTTCGTCGCACTAATTCTGCGTAGTATCCTTCAGCATAGCCATCTACTTTGCTATCCCGTTCTTAATTTCGGCCACCTGTTCCTTTGACAAAATTCAAACTAGATCAACTATTTGCCCTACTACAATCTTTATATAACCCAAAAGTGGGGGAGGTAAAGGTGGAGGTACGGTAAGGCCAGTTTAGCGGCTTTTTTTACGCTTTTCTCCCTAGTTCCAAATAGTCAGTAAAGTTTTTGGCGTCTTAAGTGGTCTTTAGTATATATATTATTCTTATCAGAGTCTTCTATAAAAATAATATCCCAGACACTTCTATTGGCCTTTAAGGATTAGAATATACGTTGTAGAAGTCATACTTAATTTCTTACCTTTTAATATCCTTTCTCTGTATTTAACTCCTTCTCTTACTGTATCTCAAGTGGTATAACTAGGGAAGGTGGGCCTCCCTCTATAGGTATATTAGAGGTTAGTGTACAATGGATCGAACTAGGGCCTAAATTGGGAGTGCATATCGCCCTTAGTTATTCTAAATTGAATTCGCTAGTGGCTTCTTGCTATTGCATAGGTATTATAGTTATTGGAGAGTTTTCTACAGTATAAATCAGGGTCGGCATCTATTAAGCCGGGTAAGAGGCTAAATAAGAAGTGTCTAGTAGTTAAGAGATGGGAAGACGGCTATTTATACACAGCAGAAGGCTAGGAGATGGCTAGGTAAGGCAGTGCTTAAGGCGCAGGCTGCTAAATATAATACATTACTAGCTGCCGCCACTTATCCATATCTGCTATGACATTAATACAATGCCTAAGATTAGGGACTTGCATGTAGATATAATGGAATCCACCCTTTATATAAATAGGTAAAGATATGCTGTAGGGTTTCTATAGCCTAAGCTAGGTTTAAACTAATAGATATATAGTTTCTAAGAGCAACTACGCCACATTTAAGCCTTCTAATACGCCGCTGTGGATCTTCCCAGTTTTTCTACTAATACACTTAATTAATCTCCTTTACCCCTAAACTCCTTAAGTTGTTATTCATCTAAAGGTGACTATGGTTCACTTCTTGTTAGGATATAAAGATAGCCTATAATGTTCTGTCTTGCACGCACTTTTTGACCTGCCTAGAAACGCACATGCTATATCTTCCCATATAGCCCCGCTTCTATAGAGCTATAAAAGACATTTCTTTTTATTATCTTTCCACGGCGGCCGCTGTTTCCCAACTTTAATATTAACAAATTTTATATTGGGCTTTGTGCTGAGAAGCATAATCCGATAGTAATAGGCATTTTTAGTCTTTACTTCCATCCCTTTTACGATATTAGGAAAGGAATTCCCCTAAATATAGCCAGATATAAGTTTTTGGTTTTCCTCCTCTGTCCAATCACCGCCTCTATTGCACTTACTACTAAAGCACGTTAGGCACTAAACAGGGGAAGGAGGAAGACTAGGTCTTTTAAGGCTTTATATACTATGGCGGTGGTAAGCAAGACGCTTTGGAGTTAATGGGGTATAATCCATATATATTATATCTGGATACACATTTGAATGGCATATAAGATTTTATTTCTGTACTAATTACTTTAAATCTAATATGTGCCGCTCTTTATTTTACTAGAACTATATCTTCGGCCTCTATCTATGCCTCATTTTAGTCATGCATATATTAGGTAATTTTGTAATACTGCTTCTAATAAACGTTCTCTAACCTCTTAAATACTTCTACGATTATATCCTAACTATAATTGTTATTAACTATTTTAACTAATAACTCCCGTTAAATATTAATCTAAAACCTCCTGCGGAAGCATTTTAGGAAAGTTTTAGTGGACGTAAATTAAGGGGGCTGGTAATACAAACATAAGGAGTGCGACTGTAATATCTCACTAGACCGATTACTACTGGCGATAGCGGGTCAATCGCTAACAGCAATGCTTAATTGGCTGGTAGTAATGACGCTAGATTAACTATTACCGGTAAATCTAGACTTAGTGCTATTTACGACGCCGGGATCGCTAAATACTAGCAGTGGTAAAGGACTGTTACTTATAACACTAGAATCGCTGCTATTTGTGACGCTGGGATCGCTAAATACTGGCAATAGTAAAGGACTGTTACTTATAATGCTGGAATCGCTGCTATTTATAACGCCGGGATCGCTAGATTCTAGCGACGGTAAAGGACCGCACTCCCTTTAACAATGATCCTTATATTTAATTACAATTGTGCCTAGAAGCAACTCTGCTATCTCCTCCTATAAATCTCCCTTTCTCTAGTTACAAGGTCGTGCATCCAAAGCTTCGTTACAACGCTTTTTTCCACATAGTCGACTATGTGCCAAGATATCTATAGAAGGCCTACTATTAGTAAGAGGCGAGCTAAGCGACATATACCCGCTAGTAGGAGGCGTGCTGCTATTAGAAGATCTAGCTGCGTTATACTGCATTAAGTATTAGTAGGGTAATTAGTAAAGGGGTACTAGTAATATAAACTATTAACGCGTATATGTTCTAAAGGCGTATTAGTGCAAGCTAAACTAATTCTAAACTAATTAAGTTTGATAAGAGTAGAGGGTCTAGTCTTAAAGGCGGTATATATATAGAAGGGTTGCAGCCATTAGAATTGGAGCTAGCTGCGTTATACTATATTAAGTATTAGTAAAGTAACTAGAAAGAAGCACTAGAGGTATAAACCTTTAATACGCGTTTCTTTTAAATATCTAGCGTTGTGAAGCTAGTTAGTGGTATTAAGGCTAGAGAGATTGATATTAAAGCCTCTAGTAGAGTAAATCTCTTAGGCGCTAGTATTAATGGATCTAGTAAAGTAAATCTCTTAGGCGCTAGCATTAATAGATCTGGTAGAGTAAATCTCTTAGGCGCTAGCATTAATGGATCTAGTAGAGTGAATCTCTTAGGCGCTAGCATTAATGGATCTAGTAGAGTAAATCTATTAGGCGTTAGAAACGTTGGATCTAGTAAAGTAAATCTCTTAGGTACTAGAAATATTGGATCTGGTAGAGTAAATCTCTTAGGCGCTAGCATTAATAGATCTAGTAGAGTAAACCTCTTAGGCGCTAGAAACGTTAGATCTAGTAGAGTGAATTTCTTAGGCACCGGCAATAGTATTGTTGGATTTAAGGAAAGTGGACTATTAATATCTATTTTTAAGGCTTTTGGTTAGTTAATTGTTAATAGTAAGAATAGGTAAGGTTGGTTACAGGGCAGAGGAAAGAGTTATTCTATAAATGCATTCACTCTAACTAACAAGGCACTGCGCGGCTAAACTAGGGTGGGTACGGATTCTTATCTACTATTGGGGCACTTTAGCTTTAGATCTTCTAGGTACATAGACTAGGTTCTCTATAGTGGCGCAAGCCAACTAATTTAGGGGCGCAAGGATTTTATTATAATTGTATATTAAAATATATTATTAAACACTACTAAATAGTATAAAAAACAGCTACTATAAATATAAATGCTATAACCTGCCCAGTTAAATCACTACATTATAATTTCCGGTGCCTATAATAGTCTAGCATTTTCTACACCCTTTTCCCTAATATGTTCGCGCTAGTTTAATAGAATTGTTTTTGCTTTCTCCTATAACTAAATTAGAGTAGCTATAGTATATTTAAGATTAAACTTACTTAAAGCTTAATAGCCTTAGTAATATTAAATTGCGATAGATAAAACTTATCTAAGTAGAGAAAGTACTCTAGCGATTTGGATTTATTTTCCTTCGCAATATTATAGAACAAATGCTGTTCCTCTAGGGTGAAAAAGTACATTGTTCTGTAACTAGCATGCCCCGCGTTGTATTTGTTTACGCCATTAACTTAGAGAAGTTTATACCAAAGTTAGGAGAAGTCGTTGGGTCGAGGTGCTCTTTAATAGCCTTTTAGATATAATAGTTAACTAATAAAGGGATAGGAAGAACTTCTATTTACTAGGCTTATAGTCCTATTAGATAGGATTGGTATAGGAACAGCTTTCTCTAGATCTATCTTAACAGATAATATAGTACTAGTTTCTAAGCGAGATTCCTTAACCAAGGTGCTATAGCTAAAATCTCGGTCCAATTCGGAAGCCGGTATAATAGGTGGCTGGATGCAGTAAATAAAGGAATTAATAGCCAGCGTAAACAAGCTAGAGATTAAAATAAAGTAATCTATACCAAAGAGTAAATAGCTAGTAGATAGGGTAGGTCAGAGCATAGTTTAAGAGCCGCAAGGAGATAAATATAGAGAGGAAATTAAGGTAATAAGAAGGTAACTATGCATACTTAGCGTTACCGGGCGAAACTAGCTATATATTAGCTCTCTCTATGCTTTATCAATGCGATGTATAAATCGCTACATTTAGTATATCGTTTACAATTAACTTAAGAACTGTTAGATAATATAAAAGTAGAAATTAGCCCTAAGGCGGAACATAGATCTCGCTAAAAGATCTACATATAAGAGGCGTTAGTGGCTCCATTAAACTTATATATATATACGCAAAGAGGACTTAACGAATTAAAGTCATTTGCTATAGCCCATCCTATTAATAATTTGCAACTTGCGTATATATACACAAACAACTTAAACATATATTCGCAAATGACTTAAACATATATATGCAAACAACTTGAACACATATGCGCAAACAACTTAAACACATATGCGTAAAGAGGGCTTAACAAATTAAAACCATTTCCACCTATAGGCATAATCGGACCGCTCGCTTCTTAAAGGTTGCTATAGCCTATTCTATTAGTGGGTTTCGACTTGCGTATATATATATAAGTGAAACTCGCCTTATATTCTAAGTCTAGAGCAGCCCTTTACAGTTAATTTGTGTCTATGTATAGGAATTATCTCTCTCCTTAACCTAAGATGGAAGAAATTATAGTCACTAACTAATTTTGTGGTCTTATACTAGCTCCTTAACTGCTCCAAACATATATAGAGATTATATATGTTGGGCTTTTTGCTCTCAGTTACTACATTCTAACTTTCCTTTACTTTACGCTTAATTTGGAGAGCACTCTTTCCAAATAGTTTGGTATCCCAATTTAGAGGGTTAGGAACAGCCTATACGTTTAACTAATTATTCTGTTTATACTCCCGGGCTCCTTTAGACTAAAGATAAGGATCTATCTCTACCTCTTACCTACAATCAAAGTAAATAGAACGATCTACTATACCCTACTACTCTAGCTCCTTCTCCCTACTACCCAACCAAACGGGCGGATCAATACTACACTTTAATACCTCCTAGAAGACTTTAGGACCGCCATCTTCAACTAGCCCTAAATTTACTTATTTTCTCCATCTATTGTCCTAAACCAGATTACCTAACCTTAAATATCAACCTTTATACTTTAAACTCTTTCGCACGCATATTCCTTAACCTAATACTTTACATCTTTGGCTATCTATAGAGGACTTAATATTGTTCTAAAACAGATCTTAAACATCGCCCTAGACCAGATATAGACTAGACATTTTCCATAATAATACTTTCCGATTTTAAAAAAGATTAGGGGTTTATATTTGTGAAATTATATTAGCAGGTTTGTATACTCAATAAAGATTTATTTATGATTTTGCTATACTTAGACCTTCTTAACTTCGCCAACACTATATATTCAGTAACATTTAAATACACACCAGAAGAACATCTGGAACTGTTTTTAGATAACAATATTAATGCCATAGAACTAGAGGCAGTAGTAGTAAGATAACTATTAGCCCTTTTAGCTTCATATGCATTAAATTTAGAGGGCAGGGTATATTAAAGAGGATAGCCACTAAATAAGCACGGAGGCTTAACTAAAAGCTATATATAGATTGTCCTAACTACCAGAAGCAGGCAGGCAGGCCACCCACAGAGAAGTCTTAATAGTAGATGGAAACACAACTAGTTTAGTTAAGAGAGCACCTATTATATTAGCAGATTTTCCAGAACTAAGCTTTGTTTAAAGTGCTCTCCTTAAGGCCAGCTATAGAGTATTAGCAAGACAGTGTTAATAAAGTGGCTTTAGGGCATATAATTAGTTATAATTTATATAATTTTGCATTTACCGTTATAAAAAACACTTTTAACTATTAGAGTAATTCTAATCTCCCTTTTAGATCAAGAGGCGGGGAGATATTAAAATAAGGTATTCTATATAATAGTTTACAGCGTTTACTAGGCGAATTTAGGCTTGCTCTATTCCAGCAGGTAATTATTTATACCTTCGTATTTAGAACTCTAGTTTAATCCCATCGGCTTTTATCTTCCTAGAGAAATCAAATTAGCGAAGTAGTAAAGAATGTAATGCTTTTAATTTGGGCAGACTCCGAACTCAATACTTACACTAATTGCATTATACGGACCTGTTCTTAAGTCTGCATCAGGACTGCTACTTAAGTTATAGATTTTGCAACCACGGCGCCTATTTTAACGCAAAAAAGGCATCTTATAGCTTAAATATTTAGACATCCATGCGTGGCTATTCTTAGTTAACCTAAGATTAGTTATTACATATTCCATCCTTTCTTTGTGTTGTGGATACGTTATTAAGTTAACAAAAATAACGTTTTTATTTCTTAATAGTTCGCACTTTTATTTAGATATTATATTCTTATATTAGCTATTAGCACCTATTCTAATTCAAGGAAGGTATTTTACTAGGGTAAGTTATTACTGGTTATACGTGTACACTTCGTTGCTTGACTAGTTAGGAGCCTAGTAGTAGGCTTAGCAAGCGCGCCCATAGCCTTATTCCCTTTAAGAAACTTTAAGTATAGGTTTATTTAGAAAATACTTTTCCTTTCCGTCCTACTTCTTATCCTTTATTCCTTCTCTTTCCTTTTTTTTTTTTCTCTATCCGCTATTAGGTCACAGAGGCTATACACAGTCCCTTTACATTTAATAAAGAAAAGTAATTACATAATATGCCTTCCGTAGCAACATTTTATCCTCTAACTATCTCTTCCTACGCTTTTATAGAACGGAAGGGTTATGTTAAAATTCTATAGCTTTTGGAAAACTGCTCTAATGTTATATATAACCCAACCACGCCCCACTAAAATGGCTCCTTACTCTCCAACTGGTATTAGCAGATTAATGGTCAAAGGATGGATACCTAAAGCACACAAGTATAAACAATTGGATAGACGCTCTTTCTCCTAGCTGATCTAAACAAGGCTATACACACTTTACAATCTAAAGGCGCTCTTCGCTTAAAAGGGGTTATCAAGAGTATATTTAAAAGCGACATAATTAGGGAGGATATTATTATTAACGATATAGGAGTTTTAATACTCTTAAAATTAATAGAATAGAACACTAATATATTTATAGGTTGTCCGTTCTATACTCTTTTAGGCCTAAAAATCAATCTATATCGCTAAATATACGCCTTAGGACTTTCCTATAGGATTTAGCAAAATGGTAACAGACAAGAAATATATTGCCGGTGTCTCTTTAATATAGTATATAGCCTTTCTGGGTGATAAAGCAACTTATACTATAAATATTAGCAAATGCACCTAGAAACGGCAGACAGGAGAAATAGTGACCTTAGTTATGCAACTAGGTAATATATACATGCCGCACCTTACTACTTTAATTATAATTATTATCTTTAACTGTAGGCTAGACTTATATATAATGGTTAGGTACCCTATAATATCCCTACCCCCTATATCGAAAATTAAGGCGAAGTATAAGCAGTTTATATTAAGTACAATTGCCGTAATAAGCCTTATATAGGAGTTATAAAAACGACTTAGCCAGCCGATCTAGTAGCTAGCTTAGGCTAAAGAAAAAGTTTCCACGCACTTATGCCTGGCGAGTTAGTAGTTTAGAAAGCTGAGTAAGGGGGACTAAGACTTTAAACTATAAAGTTATGGCAATATATAGCAAGAAACTATTGCCTTAATAAAGTCAAATTAACGTGATTTTAAAAAAGAGTTGTAGCATCTTTTATACTTCTAATGGGGCAAAGTAGCTGGTAGTAGTGATAACGTAATAGCAACTAGTTAGGGCGTAGAGGGGTACTACCTAGGTAGACTACCCCACCTTCCAAAAAGGGAATAAGGGGGTTGGGCATTAAATTATTTTCACAGCTCTTTTTATTGTCACTTATTTCCTATTATACTTTACCTATCGACTTCTAAGCCATTATTATTAGCGTAGTTTCGTTATGTTCAATTAAATCTATAAGTAGTAGATACAATATAAGTAAGCGGAAAAGCTTTATGTATAGAAGCATCTACGGGTTGACTATTAAGCCTATAAGACTAGAAAACGGCATCTGCTTCCTACACGGTCCTATAAGCGCTCCCTTATATAGCCATGAATCCTAAGACCAATCCCCCTAAAAACCTTAAGCGAAATTCTTAGAGTACTAGGTAGCTAAAGACGTTCAGCGCCCTCTATTACACATAAATAATATCAATGGAAGAGGTAACGTATGGGACTTAGAATTTCTCTAATACTAAACTGGAGCAAGAGGCCTTTAAAATAGTAATACTCTCTATAACTTATGGCAATATATTTTTTACTAAGCAATATATAGTGTGGACAAGAGGTCAAGATAGACGAGAATATCACTATTGGCAATAATACATTTGTTATAAACAAAGATATCCTCGCAGTCTTTATATAAAAACAAAGTGGTATTAGGGCAGTACAGGCACCTCTATATAACTCGATCGGTATAGGTCCAAACAAATAAGGTTAGGCTATCGTTAAAGTACATAGAAGATGTATGCTTTTTGGTAATCCTTTAGTGCGGTTTTTCCGCCGTAGCAGAACTTAATAGAGAGTACTCTAGTAGATCAAAACCCAAGCCGCTTAAAAATGATACTAAATTTTCATCGCCTAAATTGATTGTTGGAAGTCCGTACTCCCTTTTCTATAGAAGTTTAAATAGGACGCTCTCTAAAGGATTAAACTTTGCGAGCAAGAAATTAGTAAGAAGTTGCGGCGTAATAGAGACTGTATATGACCTATTTTCTCTATATAGTAATATGGTTTCTTCCAGAAGATTAGAGGAATTATTTGGGTCTATTGCTTAAATATCTATATCGAGAATGACCTAAGTATCTTGACCAAGTCCCCCTAGGTAAGCGGCAGGTTAACTATCTATTAGGAAAGTAGGTGTATTTAGTACTTCTAGATTTAAGTGTTTCTGGGTCAAAGCATCTTGAATTAGTAGGGATTTATAGGGTACTGTTAAGTTAGCTATAGCGTATTATATATTAGTAATCTACTTACGATTATTATTATATTTTAGGCGTTTCGCAACTTAAGTGCCTTATAGGAACCAACAGGACTTTAACTAAGTAATCTTTATAAAGCACTTTTATACCAATACGCTCTCCTACATCGGCAAAATATGGTACCCTTTCAATGGCCTCAATGGTTGGTGGTTGACGCAATTGGCGCGCAGTTAAGGTCATTTGGCAACTCGACCGACTAGCCTATGTCGTGTTTTTTTGACACGCAGC
>Ga0307507_10000723_pt1 | contig 72488 bp, 16 predicted proteins | sample 7_EM_MG_FD_207223 | JGI IMG/M metagenome (GOLD analysis project Ga0307507, IMG submission 207223) | Populus trichocarpa ectomycorrhiza microbial communities from riparian zone in the Pacific Northwest, United States - 7_EM | ecosystem: Host-associated > Plants > Roots > Unclassified | place... | reverse complement strand
ATCAAAAATCTAGACGATTTTATTAATTATATGTGATTCTACAGCCTCAAATCGAGGCTTGGTAATATTTGATTTTGGTGTGCATTGAGTGGGACCGTGCACGGTGGGGGGAGAACTCCTAAGCAAGCCAATAGCGATTTTCCATCCTAGGGATAGAAAATCCTAATTAGTTAGCAGGAGTTAGGGTCCACTAAGTATAGTAGGTAGCATACCCCAGCACCATTATAGGTAGGGAGGATATAAGAAAGGGTAAAAAATAAGGTAGCTATAAAGGGGGTAGCTTAGCAGAGGCACATATAGGGCTATTAGGAATATAGCGGGGACCCAATAATAATATAGGTTATATAGGGCTTTATATAGAGCCTCTATGCGCAGAGCTTCGCGTAGAGCCTTATACAGAGCCTTATATAGAGCCTTTATACGTAGAGCTTTATATAGAGCTTCGTATAGAGCCTTATATAAAGCTTCGTGTAGAGCCTTATATAGAGCTTTATATAGAGCTTTATATAGAGCTTTATATAGAGCTTCGTACAGAGCCCTGTATAGAGCTTAGTACAGAGCCTTATATAAACTTATATAGAGTTTTATATAAAGCTTTATATAGAGTTTCATATAGAGCTTCGTGTAGAGCTTTATATAGAGCTTTATATAGAGCTTTATATATATAGAGCCTTATACAGGGCTTTATATATATAGAGCCTTATATAGAGCTTAGTGTAGAGCTTTATATAAGCTTTATATAGAGCTTTATGCAGAGCTTTATGCAGAGCTTTATACAGAGCTTTATATAGAGTTTTATATAGAGCTTTATGCAGAGCTTCGTGTAGAGCTTTATATAAAGCTTTATATAGAGCTTTATATAGAGCTTTATATATATAGAGCCTTGTATAGAGCCCTAGTAGTGTTGCTTAAGGGGTATATATAAGGTATTGCTTTAGGGGGGTATCTTGCTAGGAACTTAACAGAACAATTAAGAAATACTAGTTTCCTATTAGAAGCCTATTAGGACAATTAAAAAATATTAGTTTCCTATTAGGAGCGTATTAGGACAACTAGGACAATTAAGACGTTTAGGATATTTAGGATAATTAGGATAATTAAAATCCTATTAAGAGGCCTTTAGGATCTTAGCACCCTAACAAAATGCTAATAAAGGGAGTATAAGCTATATATAGTCTATTATAAGCAGCAGTTCTAGCTAGTTATTTTAATAGTAGTTAATAAAGGGGCGAAGTTACTAGTTAAGGTATTAGTTTATAATTTTAGTTTAGCTATTAGTTTAAGGATGGAATATAGTAAAGAGCTTAATCTAAATTCTAAGGGTATAGTAGAATTTATCCTAGAAGTCTAATATAAATTAGGGTTTATAGTTAGAGATAATTATATTAAAAGCGCTATAGATCTAGTAAATATTATTAATATATATACGGGCTATATCCTTTATAGTTATAGTCTTAAAGCAAGAAAGGGTATTAGTTACATAGGGTAACTTACTAATAACAACTACTCAAGTAGGTTATAGTGATGTTGGTTAAAAAGCTTAATATATTTAGAATAAGAAAGGGCGAGGAGCTTAAAACTCCTTGCCACACTAGTGCCGCGGTATCACATAACGACCGCTTGCCTTATTCCCAACACTAGCAACTCTTCTTTTGTGGTTGCTATCTATATATAAATACTACTTGGCTAGCGTAACAAATATTAATCCTCCTTACTTACTATTGCCATTATAATATAAGTCTCGCTATCCTAAAATTTGTATCTTAGCACGTAGTGCTTTCTTACTTAGAGTCGTGGGTGTATATTATATTAGGGCCGCCAAGGCGCTAGTTATAAGCGAGCCAATAGCAATTTTCTATTCCGGGGATGGAAAATCCTAATTGGCTAGTTAGAATTAGGGTCTATAGATTATTATACTCCTACTCCCTTTTAACCCAACCTTTAATCCATATATATAGAGTGTTTATATTAACAAACGTTTCTAGAGCCTTGTTTAGGTTTACCTTTATTATTACATTTACTAGGTTATCTTAGCTATTAATCCATTAGATCTTAAAGAGTTTTTACTATTTATAGAATTACTAAAGTGCTATAATATTAATTATAAGGCGCTTCTCCTTTATAGTACCAAGCTTAACTAAACACTTATAAAGGGAATATGAGTTAATACACACAATTATAGGGATAATAGGGAGTTTAAGTTAATCTATAATTATCTTTAGGGTAGTTCCAATTGCAATTGCCATATTAACTCTGCTAACCATTCCATATATCTTTAATGCTAGAACGCTTTAGGTAACGCGCTTACTCTTAATTAAGCTCTAATAGATAAAATTACTATAGATTATAAAGTTATTCTCTCTAGTAGATTTATTTATAATAATAATTTTATATCCTAGCTAGGAGCTAAAATCTTTATTATTTATAAATAATCTATTAACAAATACAAAGAGCTTAGTGGTAGGAAGATTAATAAGTATATAGAGTAGTCCCCAATTAAGATAGTTTATTTGCCAGAAAAAACGCTTATTTAGGGCAAGGATGTTATCCTTAGTTGGTTCCTAGTATTAAGCGGTAACAGAGAGATTAAATAAAGCCTTGGGTTAATAGATAGAAGCAATATAAGCTCCGCGAGTATATTGCTCCATATATCCTTGCTTCAGAGAATTAATATTAATAACATTAATCTTCTTACCTTAATCTTTCTAGCGCAAAGTAATAGAATCCTTATTTAGGGAGAGGATGCATCTATTAAAAAGTAATAGTGTTGTTAAATTAAGCTTTTCCTTTAGCTTTGCTATAAGATTTGCCTTTACTAGCTTATCTTCTTTAAGAGCTAAAAATTAGTCATCTCCTAAGATAATTATATCATTAGTTTATATACCAACGATTCTAAATAGAGTTCCCGTGGTTATAATAAAGAAGCATAGGTTAAATATAAAAGTAGTTATTAAAAGCTTCTCTTTATAGTGCTTACTATAGGTAGCCCACCAATAAGTTCCTGCCTCTGCGATTCCATATAATGGCTTAAGCACAACCATAATCGTATCTTTGGGATATTAGTGGTGAATTTGCTCTAAAAGGTATACCAATATTAAGCACTAAAGGTGTGTCTCTAATTAGGTATAGGCCTAAGTAATATCTTACAAATAGACCGCTATTCTATTCTTTATTAAGGAGGGAGCTAGTGCAAAAATAACCTACTAACTAGCTTATTAAATTATGGGAGATTACGTAAGAATTATCTCCTTACTATTATTATTGTAACCTTAAATAACAAGCCTTAATTTCTTAAATAGGGTATTAGTAGCTTTGCCTTTAATCTCATTAACTATTCTTAACTTAAAGATGCGAACTCTATTAAACTTAGTAGGGTTATACTTCTCAAATTTAAAAACTCCTTTTATAATAAGACCATTAATTTCCTACTTATTGGAAGCTTAGAAAGGAACTCTAGGGGTTATAATATAACCTTCCTTTTAGAGTTATTTTGCAAGCTTAAAGTTAGCCTTCTCCTTAGCTGTTATAAAGGCTATTAATAACTTAACTCTATTTTTAATAGCGGTAATAAATTACTCTTTAAAATTAATAAGGTGTTAGCGATTTTATAATCCCTTTAGGCGACCTCTACCGCGTTATAGTTGCGGCATATCTACTATAATTATATTAGAATCGTAGTCGCCTTCTAAAGTACGTTTATTATAGTTCTCCTCTAGGGCATCTTTTAGGGTATTTTATAAAGGCTCAGAACTATTATCTTTGTAATAAGGCTTAATAATAGTTAAACGGAATTAAGTAGGTCTATAAGGCATCTAAATAGTACAAGTTTAACTATTAATTATAATAAGTTAATATAGGCCTAACTATCCTCCCTTTTTACGCCATACGCGTATCTTAAACTAGAGTGGCAGATTAAGCATAGTTAAGGTATTTAGGCCATTTCTTATTCCTAGTATGTTATTAACCTAGTATATAGCGTAGAGACATCAGACCTCCTTTATTGCTTTACAAATAGCCTTAGCCTATTACACAATAGAGGGAGATAGTGGAGAATTATTAGTTATTTAAGGGTAGGCGCCAAAGACTAGTAACATAGGTACAAGTCTATTTAGGCCAGCGGAATCGTTAACAGCTTTAACAGCTATTTATAAGGTAAGTTCTTCGCTAGCATCCTTTAGTTCTAAAGAGATAATCTTATATACGCGGCGTAATAGCGCGTGATATTGCTCCACTTTTTTAACACTATTATGTGCCTTAATAGGGACTTCCTTAACCTTAATTGCCATTGCCTTTGTTTATTATTGAAACTCTATAGATAAGAAGTTCTTTCCTACATTATAAACAATTTAGTTAGGGGGTCCTTAGTAGATATTAATCTAGTATAATTAAAGGGTATCCTATATGTTCCTAGCTAATATATCCTTTAAGAAACGTGCGGCTTAGAAAGAGGTTAAGAAGTTAACAACTTAGAGTACTAGCTTGCCGCTAAGATATATAACGTTAACAATAATATAGAAGTTGAAGTTGTAGTTATCTTTAAGGGTAAACTTAAATTAGCTAGGGGGCTTCTGGTTCATTTGGTAGTAATAGTAGTACTTTATAAGATGCTTAATTGCCTTAACCTTAACTTTATGGCCTACTTGCTAAAGAACCCTAAGTAATTGGTAAATGGATAGGTGGCTAAAACGACGGTATATTTAACGTAGCTTTAACTTAGTTAAGTAGCTTTAAGCAACGCTCTTTTCTAGTTAATGGAGGAGCAACCAGGGGTGACCCTATTTACGCATAATAGGTACCCAATTATCTCCCTAAACGAGCATATTCTTAAGGTTATTAAGTTTAACGCCTAATTTATCTATATCTCTAATATAAAATAGAAACAGGGTGTTCGCGGGAATAATATAGAAAGTAATATACCCTAAGGGGATTTTAACCCTAATTGTGCTGAGAGAAATTACAGTACCCTTGCCAAAATAAATTGTATATTAGCCTGCCGTTAATTGGTCGATCTAAATAGAGCTATTAAGCTGCTAAAGAGCTCAAACTTAAGGTTCTCCTGCTGTAGATACTCCTACAGCTCTAGTATCTGGTATAATACTATAGAAGACGTTCGCCGAGTATCTGTTGTTAAAGGAGAATATAGAACTCTCCTTTGGCTTATTAAAGATATCTAACTTTGTAATAGTATGGAGCGTGGATTAGTTATTAAGAACAGTAATAGTTTATATGCTATCTACCTCACTATACTTAGTGAAGTATTGGTTGGGAAAGTAGTCCTTAATTTCCATATCTATAAGAAGCTGTTTGGCCTTATTAGCCTTACCCTTAAGATCCTCTACGCCTTTATATTAAACCAGGAAGCTTTAGAAGTAGGCTATAATAACCTTATAATTTCTAACGTTTCTTACACTCTGGCGAAACTTATTATATACCTTCTTTTGCTTATTAAGAGAATGCCTAGTTAACCAGCAATTTGGTTTCTTATAAACATAGCACTTCTTCTAGTAATCACTTTGGAATAAACCTCTATAAGGACCTCCACCTTTACCTTATAGTCGTTGATTGTACCCTCTGCTGTATTACTTACTACGGCTACTATATATTTGATCAGTCTAGTTATAATTATATTAGTCGGGCGGGTCAATTAAAGTAGGTTAGAGTTAGGCGTTAAATTGTTATACTTCTTAAGAGCATAGAGTGGTGCCAATAGAAGATCTTAATTAAGCACACACTCCTTTATAAGTATTTGCAGGATTAAAGAGAGTAAGGTTATATTCTTTAACACCTTAGCATGCGCTAATGACTTAATTATATAGGCTGAAATCCTCTTAATATAATTTAGATAAACTACGCTAAATTATCTAAAGTTAATTAAAGAGCTTTTAAAGATAATTAAGCTGAGGGACACCTAGGTTTGTAGTAATAATCCTTAAAAAGGTAGTCTCTCTCTATTTTAATATATACTACTGCTTGTTCTCTTCTGTTTTAAAGTGGCATCTTAACTTATATATTATGCGGTTAAAATCATATCCTTTTCCTGCCAAACGATTATAATAGAAGGTACTAGCTCGGCCCTTAAGCATAATGGAATAGGCGTTATAGTATTTATTAGACTCTATTTCTACCTTCTAGCAATAGTTATAGAAGATGTATAGTTTTAAATTAAGAATATTATATAATTCCCTGCCAAACTTCTTCTCCTGATTTAAATAGAGCTTCGCAAGCTCTATAAGCAATTTGGAACTACCTCCGATTTAAGATTAAAATAGAGGAGGTAGAAGTTGCATTATAGGCTATAGTAGGGACATAGGTCTAGTCAGTGGGGTCTAAAGGCTATTAGATTATAAAGTAGGGGGATCTTATACTTGCTAAAGGGCAGTAGTCGAAGTTATAGGTTAAATTGGTTAATATAGGGGAGTTAAAGACGGAGGTAGAAGCGTCTCTAATAATATATTGCTTAGGTTCCATCATAAATTAAACTTCCTTATAGTGCGTAATTAGTGCTTAATCTCTTATAGAGTCCATTCGTGTTTTTCTTTTATGTTAATAACTTGCTCCTAAATATTATCTCCAATAGCACCCCTATCTATAGGTACGAACACTCTATTCTCTTATAGGAAGTTATAGAAGTCCTATACAATATCCTTATTTATAGGAGCCCATGTTTCCTTTGTCCATTTAACAAAGTCCTCCTTTATATAGTACCATAGCATAGTGTCGTTGTATTTGCTATCTTTATAGTGTGCTATATAGTGTAATAAGAATCTGTTTAAGTCTTATTAATTAACATCTTTAGGATTAATTATGGCGGTTTTTTATGTCTCTAGGTTAATGTCGTCCTCGTACTTCTTTAGGTAGGTTAACGCCATAATAGCTGTTATTAAAGATTATTTAACGCGTTTTAATAAAAATTAAGGGAAATAAAGGTTGTTTAATATATAGTTAGGTAGTGATTGTGATCCTATGGTCTGCGAAGGTACACTAAAGGTATTAAGATGGTTATTTTAACGCGTTTTGGACGTTAACTTAGGACCCTAAATTCAGTAATACTTCTAACCTAAAGTACTTGACCAAATTTTTATAAACGTGGTTGTTTTGCGTAATAGACGCAACTTAGTATCTCCTAGTATTTAGTAACACTTCTATTACTAGTTTTCCGCAAGTTTAAGGTAGCACAGTATCGCCAGGATCTATTCTATATAAGCGCATATGGCACCCCTATACAAGACTATCTCTTTTGTTTAAAAACCTAGCTACTCTGTGGTTGACTGTATATTCAACTACTAATTAGTATTAGTTACATAGGGTGACTTACCAATAACAACTACTTAAGTAGGTTACAGTGATGTTGGTTAAAAAGCTTAATATGTTTGGAATAAGGAAGGGCGAGGAGCTTAAGACTCCTCGCCACACTAGTGCCGCGGCATCATATAATAACCGCTTGCCTTATTCCCAACAAAGGGAAATGGCTTATTTACTTAGTTGGTTAACTACTATAAAGGCTATATTATAGCTATGTTTATTTTTTAGAAATATTTAAAGTCTATTATAATATATTGCTAAGGGCGTTTAGGAACTATTAGTAGTTATAACTATTTAGAAGTCTAATCCCTAAGGGTATCTATATATTTATAAGCATAACAATTTCTAATTGATTATTCTATATCGGATAGGCGTCCTTACTAATAGTAATAAGGCGATAGTAGTTAATAGGTTTTATCTTAACTAGGGTACACTATAGAGACTTAATAGTAAGCTTTACAGATTAGCTTTATTTATAGGTTATTAACATCTAGAACTATAAGCCGTTCTTAATATAAGAGCAGTCCGTCTTCTATTTCTAAATTAGGGTTATTTTCTATAGCTTAGTTATAGAGGGATTTTAAGAATTTAGCTATATAGTTCGCGATTAAAATGCGATTAATTAGTCCTATTAATTTATCTAGAATCTCTCCTTCTATTAGTATTAGCTTATTCCATTTAGAGCTTCGTTCCTTAAATATATATAGGTTAAGCTATTTAGGACGGGGAGGGCAAGTGTTTAATACTAAGCCTTTAGCTTATCTTATAACCCTATATCCTATTCTCTTTAGGTTAGGGTATTAGCCTTAAATTTTTGTCTACTAGGATGGTATATAATTGTAAAGAAGAATTAAAAGAGTATTTTAGCCTACTAGGCCTATCAGCTGGTAAGCTGCTTTATTATTAGTATAGACCTTAATTTAAGAGTCTGTGCTACTAAGCTCCGCGCCCCACTAGAATAACAATTATCTAATAGTTAGCATTTCCTTATTATATACCTTATAGTTATACTTAGCTAGGGCTATTATTTTTAAAAAGAACGTAATAGGGCACTACTTATTATCCAGGTATAGCTATAAGAGAACCCCCACTACTACTTTATTAAAGGCGTCTATTTCTAGTATTAATTTTAGGTCTAAGTTATAGTAATAGAGAATTAGGGAGAAAATAAGTCGGTCCTTTAACTCCTCAAAGGCTTTTATATAGTTATTATTAAAAATAAAAGGCGTGTTATTTCTAGTCAGTTATATAAGAGGCTTCGCTATAATCCTATAGTTACGGATAAACTAATAATAGAAATTATAAAAGCTAAGAAAGGACTAGATCCCTTTTATAGTATAGGGGGGTTTTAGTTATAGATCGCCTTAACCTTTTTAGAGTTAACTTTAATTTATTATATACTAACAATAAACCTAAGGTACTTTATATGTTTTACTCTAAATTTATATTTCTTAATATTAACTTATAGACCAATATTTTGTAATCTCTCTAAGACCTTTTAATATAAACTTAGTGTTTAAATTTATTGTCTAAGTATATATGAATATTATCTAAGTATACTCTATAGAATTTTTTAAGGTAATTAAAAAAACATTATTTATATACCATTAGTATATAGCTGGTCTATTTATTAGTTTAAAAGGAGAACTTTATATTTATAAGAACCGTAATAGATACGGAATATTATTAGATTTTTTAATATAGGGTCTATCCTAATTTGGTAAAAAGCTTAGCAGATATTAAGCTTAGTAAAGATTTTAGCTTAGCTTAGGCGTATAAGGGTCTTGTTAATTAGGGGGAGAAGGTAATAGTCTTTTTAAGTAATAGCGTTTAGTTTTTAATAGTTAATATAGAAATAAAGGCCTTTACTAAGCTTCTTTATAAATAAAATAAGGGATGTAAAAGGGGTCTAACTTGGCCTAATAACCCCTTTATAGAGGTTATTAATTAAGTACTACTTTATTACTTTTAGTTCCTCTATAGTTTGCTAGTAAAAGGGGCTATAGCCTAGAAAGCTATTAGCCTCTAATTAAATCCTATAATTATAGGTTTAGTAAAGGGGTAGTATATCTAAAGTTGCTTTTAAGAACGCGTCTCTATAGTCTAAGAGGTAAGTAGGGAGGAGGCGCCTAACTAGCTCCTTATTAGTTTCTCCTACTAGCCCTTCTTCGTTCTTATTAATAATCCGGTTAATTTTATATAAGCTAGGTATAAAGACCTTATTATCCTTTTAATATATATTAAAGTAGAAACTTATAGCATTAATTGCCGTAATATCTACTATAGGGGATTATATAATAGTAGGGGTATCTATAGCCTTAGGGGCTTTTAGTATATTAGCATTGTCCTTACTCCCTTTAGCTCTTATTATATCTTCTAATGGTTATCCTTTATATCCTATTAGTACGTCCTCTTCTATATTAGTCGGATCTCTATAATTTAGAAGTTGTCTATATTACTATTTCTTCTACTTTTATAAGTAAAATCCTCCTTAACTATAGTATATTAGGGGAGTATTATTATTAGTATAGAGTTCCTACTAGCCTTGCGGTGGGTATCCTCCTAGGTAATAGCTAGGTCGCGGTCCCTAATATTCTGTTAGTAGATAGGGTTAGCCTTCGCAGCTAATATTTTATAGTTAGTTTAAATTTCTCTAATAAAAGAGAGTAATTTTAGTCTATTCTCCGGCTAGATAAACTATCTTTATTATATATTTGGCCAAATAAATAAATAAATAATTATTGATTAACGTCTGATTTATATCCCTATTAGGCCTATACGGACTACTCCTTATTTACATTTAGGGGGAAAACTCTTTTTTTAGCCAAATATTAAAGTAGGACATCTATTTTTAGCTAAGGATTATATTATAGGACCCTAGGTCTAAAATGTATAAAAGGATACCAAATTAGTATTATTTATTAATAGTAATATATAGCTTTAAGATATAGGTAACCGGCTTACTAGCTTAGCTATTATAGTCTTTTACTTAATAGGCTTCTCTGGTTAGGTAGTATTTATATTTAAGAACTTAGTAACATTATTTATATAAGTAGTGTTTATAAAAGTAAAGCTATTTGCTCTAGTATTAATAAGGGCAGTTATATTAACTTTATATCTATTTTAGGATACTATATATAGAACTGTAAAGTATTTTCCACCTATTAGCTAACTTAGATTAATCTTTTTACGATTAATTTAATACCATAGGGGGAAGTCTTTCTCTAGGTTTCTTCTTCCTCTATCTCCTTAATATTACCTATATCCTTTAGCTCTAAGTAAGATAAGGTAAAGTAACTATTCTTTCTATAATTAAAGTATATAACCATAGTAGGGTTAATTAGGGTATTACAATAAGTATTAACTAAAGGTATAGTACGTAGCGGGTTAGGTAAGGCTTATAAGTAGGTAGTTATAACTACTTTTAGTATAAGGGCGGTTATAGTTTATCTTCTAGCGCTAGCTCCTATTAATATAGTAAATAGGTTCCGGTTACTATAGGGACGCTTTAGTTAATTAGAATAAGTATTAATTTATTTTAGTACTAAATCTAGTAATAAATATTAGGCTATAAGTCTTTAGTAGGTTAGTAGGTCGTTTAAGCCTATTATAATCTTCTCTTATAGTTAGACCGTTAGCTTATTATATAGATCTAAATAGTAGTTCTTAAGAGGAACTTAGCCTTCGCATACTAGGTATAAGAATTAAGTCTGGAACTTAGTAAAGGATTAGTTTAATTTTATTATTAGGCGGTTATAGTTATAATAGGCATCCCGTACTTTATTTAGATTAATATAAATAGTAGCCAAATGCTATATTATCTTATTAATAGATATAAACTAAATAGGTAACATGTTCTTAAACCTAGCCTAAAGGTATTACTAGGCGTCCCTAATGGTTTAACTAAAGAGGTAAAGTATTTTAGCTTTTTTAAAGGGGAAATAGTTATAGTTAACGCGGAGCTTTTCTTATATTTAAATGCTCTAATTTTTAAAGGTAAGGTCTACCCCGTTAAATAGCTATTAAGGGTTAAAAAGCTTAACAGATTTTAATTACTTTACTATTATAACTATACTACTTAGGGTATTATATTTAATAAAGCGAATAGGTTAACTAAAACTCCTAATAAGGGAGACTAAGCTATCTTATAGGGCTATAAGGCTCTTTAGAATCTTGTCTAGAGTTTTTTACGCAGCTTTAGTTGTAAGGTAATTATCTACCTACTTAGCCACAAGATTATAAATCTACTCGCGTATATTTAGAGTATTATTATTATTATTAATTTCTAATCCTAACTAGATCTTATATTCCTCTTAAGTAGAGGCAGCTTTCTTAAATAAGCTTACTTTAGGTGCTATTATTAGCTACTTAGAGGTTCGTTAATATTATATAATTTATTTTTAATGCTAGGGTTTAGATTAAGTACAGCCTAGCCTATAAGGGGGGATATTATTAGGGCCTTCTTAGGCTGTATATAGTATATAGTATCTAAGTATAACGCGTTAAGGCGTTATTGTAAACAAAATTTCTTTTTAAGGTAGGATATTATAGAGGCCTTCCTAGGCGATATAGGGAGAGCTTAATATAATATAACGGACCCAGAATTGTTAACGAAGGAGCTCTTGCTGCACCCGGCCCAAAAGACTAAAACTAACCAAAAGATTCCTGAAAAAACACCTAGAGAATCCCCCTAAGATACATACATCGTAGGGGAGGCATATGTTGAATAACGGTAGTTCGCACTCGCGCGCAACCGCCAGAACCACGCCTAGCAATGGCCCTCCATAATAAAGACGGGCGAATACCACACTATAAAGCGGAAATACCTCTATTAAGAAGGCATCTAATAAAATATAAAGCCTATTAGACGCGTCTAGTATCCAGAATTGTGGGGGAGTAACCGTTAGCTATAACAAACTAATATAGCTAGTAGAATAGCTCCGCTAGTTTAGTAAACCTTAGGCGCCCCTTTAATAAACCCTTAATTAAATCCTCTAACAGCTAAGTAAAATTAAAAATAAATAAAAACCCCCCTTACTGGCGAACCGCACCTAGGCCACCATAGCTGCGCTTTTATAGTATAGGGAACCTACCCCCCTTAAGATAATAACTGGGTATATAATTACAATATAACCAAACATAGAAAAGGCAGAGGGGCTTAGGGGATAATTAAAAACAGAAGTCCTTATAGAGATCCGTAAAGAGGTCTATAACTCTATTACAGTCTAATACCTTAGGAGTGGAAACATTAGAGTTACCCTAAAGGACTAATAGGTAAAGGAACAAGCTATAAGGGTAGGGGATAGGCTAGGAGAACGTATTAGCATAAAAGTACTCCGTAAGGATTACCTAGTTAAAGTCCTAGTGGTTCCTATAAGCCTTAGGGTAGAAAAGGGACGCTAGGTAGACAATACAGTAATTATATAAGAGATAGTAAGATAAATGAAACGCCTTATACTAGGACTTAAGATCACCTAAATCTAATAGCTTTAATAGGAAAATATAAACCAAGCAAATAATAAGAATAATAAGAGGATATAAGGGTTGCTAGAGACTTGCTAGGGAGACACTAGTTAAACGCATAGCTCCCTTATTATTAGCACACTTATACTAGGAATATAAAAACTCCTTATCTAAAAAGGAATAATTATAAACGGCCTTATATATAATATAAGGCTCTATAACTACAGACTATGCCTAGAATAATACTATTACTGTATATAATAGGGACATACCTAATCCACATACGCAGTATAGGTGTGCTGCGGCCACTGTATAGGCCCCTATAATATAAGATATTACTTAAACTAAGACTAAATAAAATATGTAAACTGCTACTAAAGTATATATAAGGCGTGGGAGAGAGAAGACTGCATTAAATATAAGAGATGGAAGGCAAGGGCTTAACAGCTATGGGAATAACTGCACGCTAGGTTATATAAATAGAAATAACAGGTAATAAGCTAGGGGGATATAGGTACCTTCCTAGCATTTCCTACCTTTAATATTAGGGGGCTAGGCCAGCTATCCTAAGCCTTAATAGACTAGAAGCAACGCCGCGTAATATTACTAGACTAAATAGGTATATAAGGGAGAGGACGCCCTGTAGAAAGACCCCTATAGACAGCTATAGTAAGCTTAAGACCAGGACAATTAAGAATTAGACTTAACGCGGCAAATATAATATTTACAGCTAACCTATAAAGGGCATATAGCTGACTAGTAAGATTAGGGGAAGAACTGGAGATAATAATAGACTTAGATATAGAAGCGCTAGTAAGAATATAAGACATGGGAATAAAAAGCTCTATACAAAATAAGTAGTAACTAGGGTGCAGACACAAAAGATAGAAATTCTAAAAATCCTAGAGAAAGTGGAAATAGAAGAAGTAAGGAATAAAGAAAAGACAAAGAACCCTTACTAGGGGTCCGCTACCTATCTATTATATAGTATAACTATGGCAATATAAACCACTATCTTATAAGGCCCCTACTAGACAGTCTAGACCTAGAGAAACACTATATCCTTACTATATAAGAGCCGTATTATAATACCTATATATAATTAATATACTGCCCCTAAGGATTCCAGCTTTTATATAAACCAAAAGCAGCTATACGCGTTTACTTTATAATTAGTAAGGCTATTAGCCTGTCCTTATAATTATAGTAGGCAGTTAACCTAGATATTACAGTTATAATAATCTAGATATATAGGGGACTGGTATAAATTATTAATATATATAACCCTAGGATTAAAGGGGTCCCATAAACAGAGAATATTATATTAGTAATAAGCTTACTAGAAACTAAAGCACAAAGTCTATCCTATTAGGAGATATAAACCTCTACTACCTATAGTAGGGGGGTATCTATATTGCTACTAAATAATAGGTAGAGTGCCTATTAAGAGCTATAGATATCTAGGGCCTTAAACTAGCTACCCCCCTAGGAGTAATTATATGGCAATAAGGCTCCGCCAGAAGTATAATTAACCTTATATTTATAGACAAAGGCCTATATTAGAGACTTAAAAGGTATAACCCTAAAGAAGAATAGGCACTTGCCTTAGACTATATCCCTATTTAGATATAGCTAGACCTAGATATTAAGGCGTAACTAAATAGTAAAAGATACATAATAAGGAAGCTTAAGACAGACAGCTTCCTTAATATAGTTAAATAATAACTTTAAGACCTAGAAGAAATCCACCTAATACCAAACAAGTAAGGCTTATTAGCTACCCCTTCGGAAATTAACTAAAGACTAGAAAGGATCTAGGCAGTAATTAAAAATAGGCTAGAAGAGCACTGCCCAGTCTTATAACCAGGCCCCTATACGCAACACGTATAGTCTATATAATGCGCAGTTCTTATTATTAGCTAATAATAAGCAAGAAGGAAATATATAAGTAGTTACAACCCTAAAGATAAGAGATAATATAAAGACACAAGAAACTAGTTAAAGAATACCCTTAAAAAAGAAGCAAGGAATAACTAGAGACGGTTTATAAATAAGTATACTTTTAACCTAAGCCTCCCCTATAATAAGGGCCTTTAGGCCATAGCAAAATAGGTAAAGAAAAGGGTAGGGCGCCTAGTAGAAGACCTATACCTACCATCTCTATAAAGAGTAGGGGAGTTATAGGCTACTAATAACAATAATAAGAAGGTAAAGATTCTTATAGAAAGGTTCTTCCCCTAACTAGCTCTAGTAGACCTTAGTAACATTATAGGTAAACACTAGTAACTCGCTTGCGGGTCAATAATAATATAATAACAGAGGAAATGGCCAGAACTATTAGCCGCCTTTTAAATAATATAGTACTAGGACCAGATAGGATACTAAATAAGGCCTTAAAGATCTATAGACCACTTATAGTACCTTAGCTTATAGATACAGCTAAAGCATGCTTTACTATAGGCTACTACCCGCAACTTAGAAGATCTATAATAATAGTTATCCTATAAAAAGAAGGTAAAGCAGACTACTTAATTCTAGGAAGCTACTGCCCTATTGCCTTAGAAAACACCCTTGGCAAGATCTTAGAAAGAGTAATAGCGGACCATATAGCAGATACGGCTAGGAAACACGCCCTACTACTATAAAGTTAAATAGGGGCAAGAAAGAACCGCTTAATACTATTAGCACTTATATTACTTGCCGCCACTATTAAATCTGTATAGGCGATGCAAAGGGACTTTATAGTATTAATGCTTAGCCTAAATATTAGTAGTGCCTATAATAATATACCCTATAAGCGCCTCCTATACATCCTTAGGGCAAAGGGCTTCCCAGAATAGATTATATAGTTTATTTAAGGGTTTATAGGCCAGAAAGAAACATTACTAGTCTTTAGTGGATATTAGAGCCCCCCTATTATAGTTATAACAGGAATACTATAAGAATTACCCCTCTTGCCTATACTCTTCCTTTTCTTTATAAGCAACCTACTTAAGTCCTTTAAGGAAGGGGCGACCTAGGGGATAGGCTTTGTTAATAATACAAACCTAATTATATATAGGCTAACGGCCGTAGAGAACTGCAGAACACTAGAGAAAGCCTATAATATCTATATAGAATAGGCAAGACGATATAGAGTCCAATTCTTACTAGAGAAATACTAGTTAATCTATTTTATAAGAAAACGCAACTAACCTGTAAATCTCTAGTATATAATCCATATCTAAGGCTATAGGGGTTAACTAGTTTAAGGCCTAAGGGTATTAGGAGTACAGGTAGATAATAAGCTCTGGTGGAGCGTATATACATTATAAGCGGCCGGTAAGGGCCAAGCGTAGTACATTATAATATCCAGAATTATTAATTTTATATAGGGTCCATGCTTTTAGAGGTTACGCCTACTATATATAGCAGTTGTCTGGCCAACTATAATATATAGATCTAGTGTTTAGGCCATAGGAGAAACTAAGAAAGGCCCCTCTAAATCACTCCTTAAACTACTCTAAAAGGTCCAAATAGCCTGCCTTTAGAGCATAACAGGCGGATATAAGCGGACGGCTATAGCACTGCTTAAGAAGGAAGCCAATATCCCCCCCCTATAATTATATATTAAAGCCGCGGTAATGCAAAGGGCGTAAAAGGAGCGCAACTCTAATGTTATAAAGTATATTAAGACACGCTTAAATAACTATAGAGGGACCCTAGGGTGCCCTATAGGAGAGCTAACCAACAACCCTAAAGTAGGGAAGATATATTAGAGAAACAGGTAGAAAAAGTAGAAGAAAAATAGTGCTGTGTTAGGGCCTAGGCCTATATAAAGAAGAAAGGGAGACGCGTAAGAGACCAGTAAAGATAATAGTAAGAGAGAGAAAGAAGCTAAAATAGAGCATAAAAGAGTACTAGGAAACCATCTACCGCAATATAATACTAGTTGGACCAATACTGGAGAGGTATATGGGAGTTAAAGGTATAGAGGCTGTCTTAGGCAAGAGGAACCTAGGCTGCAGTATAGTTAATGCCATAGGGGGTAAATACCTAAGGGCTCCAAGAAGGCCTAATAAAGACAGAAAATATAATGGCAATACTCCTAAGAATAGGAATAATAGGACTAAAAGATTGGCTCCACTAGGTAGGTGTCCTAGTAGGTAGCCTAAGATGTAAATATGGCTGGCCAAGACAGACACTAAAATACGTAATACTATTATACCCCTTACGCACTAATTAAGAAGCAATGCTCTTAGTAGCTAGCATAGAGAACTATAATACACTGCTTTTAATATAAAAAGGTCTTAAGGCGGTTACCCAGTGGCTTATTAGCTAAAATGTACTAGACCAGTTCCGGGTCACAAAGGAAATAGTAATAGAAGGCAAAGGGGCAAGTATTAGGCGCCCGCTAATAACTCTATAGTAGTAGAGTTAAGTTCGTAATACTAGCGCGTCCGTAGGCTTGTTATAGCAGCAGTGGTTCCTAAAGAGGTTAAAAAGTAAGGTAGTAGAGCACTATTGTCAGATAATTCAGATAGAGCTGTTTATTGATGAAATGGGTTGATTGATTAATGTCCTTGTTTATTGACCTAGGGCTCTGAAGAGATTTACAATGCACATGCCCCGTGTACGTGACTCGTGTACGTGTCCCACGCCTTAGAGAATACAGATTATCTAACACACCCCCTTAGCTTTAAGCTCTTTGAGGTTAAAGCTAGCCACCTTCTTGTGTCCGTTAATGAGTTAATTAAACCGTAATCTTATCTAAATCCTTCCGTCTTGCTTTAATACTGTCCCTTAGGTCCTTTAGTTACTTCTCCTTATCTAGCTGCTCCTTAATATCTACCATCCCGATTATATTAACGAAGCTTTAAAACCTCTGCTTGGGTAGGGCCTTTATAAGTCCATTAGTAATCATCTCCTTTGTTACTATCTATTAAAATTATACTTATCTTATTGCGTATTCCTGACATAGCCAGTATTAATAGATATCAACGTATTAGAGCTTTGTAATTAGCTTTGCCGTATCTTCCGTAATTAGTTAGAGCGTCTATATATTATCGCATTTAATAATTAAGGGCTCGTTTAGGTGTAACGTTATTACTTTAAACAGCCTACTGATAAAAATAGCCTCTTTTGCTATCTGAGATAGGGCTAACAACTTAGCTTCTATGCTTGACGTTATAACTATACCCTGCTTATTTACTCTCTAGGCAATCGGTCCTCTAAATAGCTTTATAATATATCCTTATAAGCTCTTTCTGTCAACGGAATTATCCGCGAATAATGCATCGCTGGCATAGATAAATAATTGCGCTTTACCTCTTCCGTCGTCTTATCCTTTATCGCGTATTCCTTTATCTCTCCCTCTACCGTTTATTCCTTCCTTATCTCCTCTATAGCAGATTGCTCTGCTTCTTGTGCTATATAAGTACTGGATGACTCTATCTGCCACTTAATAATGCTCTTAGCTTGGGTTCTGATTAAACCTTACCAGCCGTAATACTGCAAAAGCAATATCCGGACGCGTTATAGTGGCTGCATAGAATACTAAACCTAATTTTCTCTAATATAGCATTGTAGAGGCTGGTAGGGATATAGGACGGACTAATAGGTCTATATTAGGGGACGGGCGCGTTAGACAGATTAATTGGTAATTAGTAGGGAGGAGTTCCAATTCTGCTATAGGAGTGTCTAGAAGACGCCCTCTAAGATTTATCTTATACTAGTTAGCTATCTTCTTAATATAGGCTTTTTGGGATAGCCATAGGAGCCTCTAGCTATAATTGCGTAGCATATAGATTCCTAGGAACTATTTTAGCTCGCTAAGGGTACTTATCTGGTATTCCTTACTTAGCTCCTTAATTACTTCTTAAGCCTTCTTCTTATCTATCTTTTAGTAGCAGAAGATAATATCATTAACATAAAAGAAAATAACTATTCCACCTTTTAGCATAATATACAGCTCCTAAGGTACCTCTTTAAAACCTAATTCGTTTAACAAGCTCGTGAGATTCTTCTACTATAATAGTGGTGATCGTTATAGTCCGTATAGGGCTTTTCTTAAGCGTAGTACTTTGTCTGTCTTTCCTTTATTAAACCCTGGTGGTAGCTTTATATAGACAACCTTATCGAGATTGCAATAAATAAACGCGTTAACTGTATCTATCTGTGTTATCTCTAGGTTAAATTTTGTGGTAATCGCCATAAGGGTTTAGAAGGTCGTACTAGCTAATATAGTAGCTCTCGTAGGTAGGTCTCCTGGGGCCTATTGATTTCCGTATACTACTAAGCATGCCTTATATTTCTGGAGGAATCCGTGCTTGTCCGTCTTATAGACGAACACCTACATTAAGCTAAGAACCTGCTGTCCCTTTATATACTTCTTATCTATTTCTTAAAACAACCTTATTTAATAATAAGATTGGAGATAGGCTTATTAAGCCTCTTAGAACTAATCTTAAAGAGGATATGTATTAAGGTCCTAGATCGACTAAGGTAGCGAAGGTAGGTTCTTCCTATATAATTTAACATTATGTGTTCTGCCTAATTTCAGCTTACTATTGTTAAGTTGCCTATTGAGGTTAAACTTCCTTCCTGCTAAGAAGGCGCCGTAATAGGCTAACGTAATCCTTTTAGTAATAAAGTCTTTAAACCTATTATCGCAGGCTTCTTTAAATAAGTCTTTAACAGAGTTGTTAAATACCCCCTAAGTGTAAAACCCGTCTCCTACTCGGCTAATAATGTCCTAATTAGTACATTATACATCTAACTTTATAGGATACTTGACGTAAAAGGCACATGGAGATTCTTTGTCTTCTTCTATTAGAGGTGGCGTATAATATGCATCTTTAAGAGCTCTTCTAAGCTTAAGATCTGCTAACTTATTAAAGGTTTAAACTAGCTTATCAACGTCGTCGTCTTCCTCTTAAATTAATAGTTTAAATACTTCTTTATTGTCTTCTAGAAGGACCTTATTCTTAATTAGGGTATTAGGGAGTTAAATCTTCTTAATTAGCGTGTCTAACTTAGCGTGTAGGTCCTTTAAGATGTCCGTTTGCTTACCGTTAAAGAATATCTTCTTATTAAAGATAACGTCCCTAGTAGAGATGATGATACCTTTATATAGAATCCAGATCCTATAGATATTGGTAGAGTTATAGCCAATAAGGTAGCTGATATAGGCTCGCGGATCTAGCTTACTTAGCCTTTTCTTCTTTAGCTAGGCGTCTAATATTATCGCGTACGCCCTACAGCCGTAGGCTTTTAGGTGCGCTAGTTGCAGCTTTCTTAACCTATTGGCTAGGAAGGCATAGAACCTCTTATATAGCGATTTCCAACCATTGCTTTTCAGTGGCGTTCGATCTTGAAGGTAGACTACGCAGTTAACTATCTCGTTCTATAGGTTGTGTGGTAGATTGGCAGCAATTCTTATTACTTGTACTCTCTTAATAATTACACCCCCTAAGCGTTTAGTGGTACCGTTTTAAGCTTGGGTATAAGGCACTAAAGGCTTAAATATAATCCCTTAAGTCTATAGCTATTTAAGGGTTCTTTTTTTCCCTAGCTCATTATCTAATTTAATAGTGTTAACCTTAAGGTTATACCTTAGACAAATCTATTAGATAAAATCTTTAAGCACTTATAGTATCTCCTTCTCTTTGCTATACGTTGTTATAAAATACAGGAAGGTTCTTTCTAAGAAGGTGTTGTAGATAAACATAACTTATATAAATCTAGCATGCGCTTTCTTAAGGTTAGTCTAGTTAATATAGAGGTTAAGATAAGGTTTATTAATATTCTATTTTAAGAACCTTCTTAAGACCTAACGCTTAATTTTAGCAAGACTGCAATATTAATATTCCGTTGTCTTTAGGCCTTAAAGCTTAATTCCTAAGGCATTAAAACCTAGATAATAAAGGCTTATAGGTCCTAGATGACCTAGATATAGGTACTATAAATACGCATTACCTTTTAAGTCTAGACGGGCGTCTCTTGACAATACTCTACGCTTCAATTAGCGGCGTAGCAGTTGGCTTATATTAAACGCTAATAAACTTCCTAGTTAGATATATTTAATAGTCTGTTATCTATACTGTTTTTCCATTTAATATAGAATCATATTATCCTTCCAAACTAGAAAATTGTTGTCTCCTTTATTGTCCTAGTAGAACCCTTGTTTTTAAAGCAGATAGAACAACACTAGATTTATATTAAAGTCCGTATAAAAGGCAACGTCCTTAAGACATAGGGTTCTCTTACTCTTATCTAGTTTTATAACTTAAATAGTAATATTGCCGTAGTCTAGTATAGGCACTTCTAAGCTGCCGGTGGTAACATTTGTGTTTTAGAGCTTTCCTAAAATTATAAAAATGAGAAAGGTTATTAAAGATATAGAGAGTGGTTCCTAAGTTAAGAATAGTTAATAGCTTTAGTAGATAGGTTTAACCGGTGTAATATAATTCTAGGAATATTGTATTAGCTTCTCCCTTAATCTTAACTTCCTAGTTCTTATCCTATTGTTATTAAGCCTTATCTTCTTGTTCTTTAAGTCTAATCTTTATAACTTAGTTAGTAAGATTCTTATTTTTTTCTACCTTCTTTAGTGCCCTATTAATGCGCGCATCTCCTATTATAACTCCTGCAGGTCTTTTATCTTTAAATAAACACTAATAGTCCCGTAGGGAGTGTCCTTATATTCCGCACGCTAAGCACTTAGGCGTTAGCTTCTTATAGAACGTCTCCTTATCTACTAGTATCCTAGCTCTCTTTAAGCGTCTATTACATGCTAAGGCCTTTCCTCTTTGTAAACCTTTAGTAGTATTAAAGTAATCCTTAGTGACTTACTCTATAAAGTTTGCATTAAAGGTACTGCCTCTTATAGTAGTATTGGCTTTCTTTAAGGGTCTTCTAAGTCCTTCTTGCAGCTCCTTTACTACTCTGCGGTATTTGGAAGATCTTAACTTCTAAGGGTTATTTAACTTAGTAGTGTACTTTACATAGTAGGCGTTACTAAACGGTTAAATAACTTCTGCTAAATCTTAAAGCCAGATTCTATCTAACATTTAAGGGATCTTATACTTCTCTCCTAGTGCCATTATGTGTTCCCATTAGTCTAGCCACTAGTTTAATTTTAACAACTATTTAAACCCCTTAAGGGCTTCCGTGTACTAATGTTATACCTTCTTCCTAACATACGATAAGGTAGGTTCTATATTCTCCTTTAACCGAGATAGCTATTCCTTAACGGTCACGGAAGGGTTAAGCAGTAGCTTCTTCTAAATTAATACTATGGACGTAATCTAGGTGCGTATCTATTACAGATACTCTTTCTATTTCAGGAAGTACTTTATATCCTAGTCGTAGTATCGTCTGCTGTTCTCGTACGCTCTCTGTTGATTCGTCGAGAGCTGTGCATATAAGGTTGCATTCTCATTGAAGTCTGTGACTTTTGAATAGGGTGGTTTTTTAAGTAGACCTTCTTGAGGTGCTTCTGTGGCTGGGTCAACGTGGGCCCAAATTTGCTGATCCACGAGGGCTCGGAGTTGCCATAGCCATTGCTCCCAGTCTTCTGGCTTATTGAGGATAATCGTCGTCGACGAACTCGACGTCGGTGGAGTCATTTGACTAATAGGCAAAGGAGGAATTGAGATGGTATTTTGTGGTTAGGATCGTCTTGTCGTCAAGATCGTCCTTTGACGATAAGGTAGAATCTCGTGGAATCTCGTGGAATCTTGTGTCAGAATCGTCCTGTGACACTTGAGGTAGGATTTCTGTCAGAGTCTGCGTCCTAAGACGATGAGGACGATGAGGTGTCAGAGTCTGACAATAAGGTAGAATTTCTTCAAATAATTAAGTAATAGCTGAATAGCTTCTTAAGTCGGCGGACCGGGCTCATAACTGTCAGATAATTCAGATAGAGCTGTTCATTGATGAAATGGGTTAATTAATTGATGTCCTTGTTCGTTGACCTAGGGCCCCTGGGGCTCTGAAGAGATTTACAATGCACGTGTCCCATGCCTTAGAGAATACAGATTATCTGACAACTATAGATGACTTGTAGGCGCTTCGCAGGCGCTATACAGGCGACCTTAAAGACGCTGTGTAGGCGAGTCCTAAAAGGTAGGGAGATGGATTATGGGGTTTTCTTATACAGAGCTTTCTCCCTATATGTATATAAGGAGTAGTCCGCGTGGGCCCAATAGGGATCTAAATTGGACGTTAAGCAATAAATTATTATTATATAATATAACGGGCTTATATAAATGCTTTTAAACCAAAGCTTGTAGATTGCTACTATATAAAAATACTAAGCTAAGGAGGAGAAGAAGACTATTAGAGACTAGTAAGATATAAAGGGGTTGCTAGGGCGCTAGTAGTAAGCAAGCTAATGGCGATTTTCCATCCCAGGGATAGAAAATCCTAATTAGTTAGCTCTATAAGTAGTGCTAGCAGAATATAACAGAATTTAGTAGATTGCCCAGAGAACGGCAAATTAGCAGGTAATACGCTTTAGCACCATTATGCAACCCTAACCTCTACCCTCTTTCTATAATAGCCTTTTACTTCTTTAATTACTAGAATAAGGATAGCACTAAAATCTTTATGTTCTTTTAATAGCTAAAGGACCACTATAACTTATATATCTTCTTTAGTAGTATTAAAGTGCTATAATAGCTGTTAAGCTATTATATACAATTTAAATAGAATAAGAAGATATTTTAGGCTGTAAGAATCTACCTAAAAAAAAGAAGACCTATAGTACCTATAAGTAAAATATCTAATATATTAAGCTTAGTAGCACTAAGGAAACTTAAATTAAATAGGCTGGATACTAAAATATAGATATAATAATAGGAGCCTACCTTAGCTATCTACCCTATATATTTATATAGTTAATTACTAGCTTTCTAAAGGAAGAAAAGGGCTACTCTCTCTACTATATATAAGAGGTGCTAAAGGAGGCTCTCTATTTAAAGATATAGCCTATGGCTAATATTTAGCTTAAATATATATCGGCAAAATATTGTCCCCTATTAATAGCGTCAGTGGTTAGTAGTTAACGTAGTTGGCGCGTAGTTGGCACTTGGTTAGGGGAATTTAGCAACTTAACCAATTAGCCTATATCTGATTTTTTTTTAAAATACGCAGCCTATATACAGCCTGCGCGTAGGCTACGCAATTGGCAATTTTACTCATTTATATAAATACCTATAAAATATTAAAGTCTTTTAAGTTCTATATATAGTAACGTACTTAATTACCGAGACCGCTAGATTACCGAGACCGTCAGCGCAAAATATACAAAAAAACCGAAATTTTAATCTTACATAACTTAACCAATTTATAATATTTTCTAAAAATCTAAATGTAAGCTTATATATACCTTTTTTAGCGTCTATTATAATATTAGAGTATATAGTACAGTAGTTATTAAGATATAGAGTTTAGGGGCCAAAAATAGAGACGTTTTCAAATATCTTAATAACTACTAGACTGCACACTCTAATATTATAAAAAGTGTAAGTATAGGCATATGAGAGCTTATATTTAAATTTTTAGAAAATATTATAAAGTTATTGTTAAGTTATTTAAGATTGAAATTTCGGTTTTTTGGTGTATTTTGCGCTGGCAGTCTTGGTAATCTAGCGGTCTTGGTAATCAAGTACGTTAATATATATTATAATAAAAATCCTCTTAGGTAAAACTTTTTATAATATAAAATTATCAACAGGCCTACTAGAGCTTAAGCAAAAATTAAGCAAAGTAGGAAAATTAAGGAAATCTGTTAAGTTGGTGTCAAGTTTAGTATTAAATGCGTAGGCTACGCGTAGGCGACCTATTAAAAACGTCAAATATATTAAATATGTCAACAACGTTAACTATACCTATTTGGCAGCCAATTGACCTAATTAGCAGTATTTGATTTTACTTAATAGGTAGTTTAAATTTCAGCCTACGAATATTTCTCCAATGTATAGAGAATTACTATATAGGGCTAATAATAAGATTATATAGCCTAACTTTATAGGCTTAGGATTTCTATACCTACTTTATATGCTTAGGGTAATTCTATTATAGGACTTAATTTTAGTAAAAACCTTAGCCTTACTAATATACTATAGGATATTATTAATAAGGGGTAGTAAATATTAATTATTTTTTATAGCTATATTAAGCCTTTAATAGTCTATATAAAAGTGTAGTCTACTATTACTTTTTTAGGTAAATAGGATTAGGGATATAAATGGTACTTAGATAGGGGAAATAAAACCCTTATCTAAGTTTTTAATATATACTTCTTGGCCGCCTACAGCTCTTCCCTAGTATATTTATAGAGTAGACTAAATAATAGAGTGTGTTTAATTTTAATTTTAATCTTATAATTATTTATATAGTATAGTAGTAATTTATTAGAGGCTCCTTAAAAAAATATGCTTTAAATTATAATAGGCTATTAAAATTAGAGCTTTTAGCTCTTTTTTAATAAGCTTTAGTCTTTTTACGTAGGTAGCCTATTACTAGGCAGCCTTTAACTTAATTAGGTACTCTAGCTTATAGAGGCTAGTAGTAAATACTTTAGTTTATTTCTTTTCAAGGTATTAACTAAAGCTAACTGGCCTAATTAAGGTAATATTAATTTTTAATAGGTTTAAGAGGAACTTAGGCTTTTAGCACTCTAGCCTAGAATTTAATAGTTAAATTACCCCTTTTTATTAAAAGAATATTCCTAGTAGTGGTATAATTACCTAGGAACTCCTTACAATGGTATAGAAGCGAGTGGTAGCGACAACGCTGTTCTGTTGACTAAAGAGCTATTCTACAAGATAGGGAACGACCTTTTACCTATGCACGTCCCCACATAACCTAATTATTAACCTCGTCCTATATATTCTCCAACACTCCCCCTTAGGACAAGTCCTAGCAACTATATAGTTCCTACTTAGCATATAAAAAGATTAAGCTAAGAATAAGATAAGAAGGTTATTAAGGCTATAGCTAAAGATGTTAAGAGGGCTACTAAGGCACTAGTGGTAAGCGAGCTAATAGCGATTTTTTATGCCGGGTATGGAAAATCCTAATTGGTTAGTGGAGTATAGCAGAGTTTAGCAGAATGCGATAATATAGCAGAACTTGGAAGAATGCGATAATATAGCAGAACTTGGTAGAATGCGATAACATAGCAGAACTTAGCAGAATGCAATAATATAGCAGAACTTGGCAGAATAATATGCCTTAGCACCATTATAACTTAAATACCTCTCCTAGTTGTTTCTTTAATCTCTTAAATGCTACTTATACTAACGGCTTTATTATACCGTTAGTAATTATTTTAGCAGTTAAAATATAATTAATCTATAGCTTTCTCTTCTCTGCGAGGTCTTAAATAAAGTAGTAGTAGATATTAATGTATTTAGAGTGTTTGTGTAAGTAAGGATTCTTAACTAATATAAGTGCTTCCTAGTTATCTCCGTACATCTATACTGTTAGCCTATTCTTATTAATATATTTTAGCATTCTAAGATCTCTAAAGATCTATGCCGTCTATTAGCCCTACTTTACGTACATAGCTTAGGAGATATATTTAGACTTAGTGCTTAAGGTAGCAATAGAGTTTTACTTCTTTGCTGCCTATAAGTATAGCACTCTATAGGATATGCCAACTCCCCCTAAGATGCTCTTTTAATCTAACCTATTATTAGCCTAATCTATATCTATATATATGGCAAACTTCTTATTTTAAGCTCCTCCTAGTCTATAGCAGAGCTTTTGCTTAATAGTTAATCGTATATATTACATAAGGTTCTTAAGTCCTTAGCCATAGTATTTCGCTAGTTTGCTTATATAATATGCCAGTCAGCCTAAAATAAATGCAATGTTAGGTCTTGTAAGCATTATTCTATATATTAGACTTTTAACACCTTATTAATATTCTAAGGGATTAATTTATTTGTTGTTCCTAGTTATAGATTAGAGGGACTTATAATTAGCTATAGGGATCTTCTTCTTCTTATACCTACTATTTATAATTCCAAACTTATTAAGGACTATACTAAGGTACTGCTCCTAGTTAAGGTAGATAGTCTTATTTTTCCTATCTTATATAACTCTAACTCTAAAAATCTTACTAATCTCCCCTAGGTTCTTAGTGTTAAAGCATAAAAAAAAATCTTATAGAACTATTTAAGTTGCTATTCGTTCTTAGCTATAGCTATAATATTATTAACGTAAATAAGAAGCTAGACTTGTCTATTAGGATAAATATATAAGTATAAGTCCGTAAGATTTTAAATAAAACCATTCTTAATAAAGAATCTCTTAAGAAGTAGATGCCAATCTTAACTAGCTTGCTTTAGGCCGTATAGACTTTAAAGTACTTTAAAGACTTTTCCTTTCTTAACTAGAACTCTCTCTAGTAGGGTAAGATAAATATCCTTTTAAAGGTGCGATTCCGTAAACGCGTTCTTAATATTAAATTGCTAGCATGCTAAGTCCCTTTTTATAACTATTGCAAGAAATAGCCTAAGGGTATCCATATGGACTATTAGTGCGAATATCTTGTTATAGTTAATGCCGTATTCTTAACTAAATCCTTATACAACAAGTCATACCTTAAATTATTTAATAGTACTATTAAGCTTCGTCTTAACTGTAAAAACCCATTTAGTTAAAATAAGGTTTGTTTCTCTTAAAGAGATATACTCCTCCTAGGTTCTATTTAAAACAAGTAATAAAATCTCCTCAATAGCTGCTCGCTATATTGGTCCATAGACTAGATTGTTTATAGCTTCTTTATACATGCGTGGGATTTAAATACTATTAACTTCTTTTACTAGGAATGCTATAGCCTCTAGGTCTTTAGGTAAGTTAATAATAATAGTATAAAGAGCCTTTATAATATAGTCCCTAATAGAATTACTAAGTACAGAAAGAGATAGAGTTAAAAGAGCTGTAGTAAATACATACCCTCTCTCTCTAAATTCCTCTCCTCCGCTCTGGACTATAGTAAGCATTACTCTAATAATCTTGGCCTGTCTTTCTTTATCCTTCTTATTTCCCCTATCTCTCTTTCTTTTGCAAAAGAAGTATAGAATAGGGGGGTTTTGGCTTAATTTCTTATAGTTCCATTTTATTTAAACTCTGGTTATTTAGTAAGTTCTTTGTTAATATCCATAAAAGGGCTTTTTTTGTTTATACTGCTATAAGTTAGGTTACTTCTTTGTCTCTTATATATTCCCGTTCCTATCCTCTATAAATATAAGTATATTATTTTCTAGAGTTCTAAATGGGATTTTAACTGCCACCTTTATACATAGTTTAATTGGTTTGGAAACTATAACTTATAGTAGCTCTGTAGTTTGGACATAACTTTTAATAGTAACTTTATTTGGTGGGCAACCTCTTAGTTTCCTTAGGATATAATAATTTGCCGTGCCTTATGGTCTATTAGCGTTGTTCCAAATCTATAGGTCTACCTCTCCTCCTTTAACTAACTCGTCTATATATATAATGCTCGCTTACTAAGTATATCTAAGGTCTGGGTAGTATACCTTATATTGCTTATCTGTTGTCTCTAAGTATTCTATAAATACACCGTTTCTTCCTCTTAGTACTAGCTTATTATATCTACCTTTTATAAGTAGGGTCTTTAGATTAGTATAGGCGTAATACTTACTCCCCTATACTTAAACGTGATTAATATTTAGCTTTTCCCCAAGAAGGCTTATTTAGGGCAAGTAATTTCGCCATTAACTATTAGGCCAGTTAAAAGGTAATTTCGTATATAAGCATTAGCCTTAACCACCTTATCCCGAAATTTAATTAGGAGTTAGGCGTCTTTAAGCATTGCTCTTATTACATTTTTGGCTATTTATATACTATATTCCACGGGACCGTTCTAGTTTAAGAAGGCGACTATAGTATATTCTACTTGAATTCCCTCTTCTTTCTCCTATTAATTTATAACCTTGCGAAGTTCTAGTGTATTATCTAATCTTAATGCCTTAACTTTCTTTCCTATCTATAGTTTAACTTATACTTTCTAACCCCATAAGGCTGGTATTACTTAGTCTTTTATTACTAGTAGGATTAACCAATTTTTACGCGTGTGGTTATTAATAAATTACATAAAATATCTATTTCCATATAGAGATTTAGAGAAAGGGCCGGTAATATTAAGGGATACGAGTTATAATACTTCGGTCTTATATTTCGCCAATATTTTACTTATTTAGTTTCTTATCTTTATAAGCTTATATATACCACACATCCTCCATTCTTTTAGAGGGATCTTAATCTTTTTTTAAGGATTGTGACTTTATAGAGATTGCGAAGGAAGTTTAGTCTATAATGGCCGAAGCGTTAATATATAAGTTGGTATCGGTAATAATCTACTTTTATAGTTACGTCTTCCTCTTTAGATTTGTTAGGGTCCCCTCTAGATTTTACGTTAGTACCATAGCCTATATTCTTATACTATTGCTTAGTAGAAGGAAAAGCTTAAATAGGATTATAATAAGTTATAGTAAAGGCTTTCCCTTAGTAAGACTTAGAGATATATTTAATAATGTAGAGTTCTTTTTTTTTTCTTTGCACTAATTACGGCCTTATAACCATTATTAAAGTATATATTCTTATTATTGAAGGATCCCATAAGTCTATTTCTATATAGTCTTTTTACGGAAACTAAATTTATACCAAGCTTTAGTATAAAGAGAGTGTCCTTGATTAACGTAGAAGAACTATCCTAATATACTACCTCTGCTGTCCCACGCTAACAAGAATAGAGTATTCCTCCCCCTACTTGGATAGAGATATAGTATTTAAGCCGCGTAAGTGGACCTCTAAATAAGTAGAGTTTGTTAGTTATATTAGACAATACGCCGTATTAGCAACCTAATTAGTAGGGGTTGTCTTACAGATAAGCTCCTAAGTAAGATAGCATTTCTTAACTATAGTATTAGATTCGCTTGCAGAGTTAGGCAAGGATTTATATTTAGGTAAATTAGTTAGATTTAAGTTTAAGTTATTAACTTATGCGGGGTACCTATAGCGTTATTTTAATTAAAAAGGCTTTATAATAGCTTTTATCTAAGCAGGCTTTATCTTAAGTATATTATTCTTAGTAGAGTCTTTAATAGAAGACCTTGGTTTATATTCGCGTCTAAATTAAGACCTATACTCTTATTTCTTGCGAAGTTTCTTACTATACTCCTTAATTTTATCTATAAGGTTACAGTCTTTCGCGCAGTAATCTCCCCTATATATATAATAATTGGTTATAGTATCGGGCATTAAGGTATTGGATCCTATACGGCGTTAAGTATAGTAATTAGGGTGGCGATATTAAAACGCTGTATATACTTACTCAGCTTCTTCCTTAACTTTAACTTTATGTTCGCTAAGAATTTTAAGCTTCTCTTTAATAGTTAGGGAGGATTAGGTAATAAAGCCTCTGGTAATCAGTTTATAGAAATTAGAGAGTGCCCTTATAAGAATAATGAGTAGAGCATTGTCTAGGTAAGCTGCCTTAAGGTTAGTATTTACGGCAACTGCCTTTTAATAGTATTTTCTTTTTAGCTTAGTCCACACTTTATTAAGGCCCTTCTTTTAATTATACTTAAACGTCTGCAGCTTGGTTATGTAGTAGTAGGCAGTTATTTAATTAGTCTTTCCGTACTTAACTTTTAGATATATCTAGAATTCCTTAGCGTCTTTATATTTGCTAATCGTAGACTTATTATTAGTACTAAGGGCGGTACTAATAAGGTAGAATGCTTTGGCTTAATTACGCTTATATTCCTTGGCCTTTTCTTAGTTCTATATACCTCCTAATTTCTTAAACTAAAAAGTAAGCTTATTAACTTTAGTTTCTCCGCCTTCTAAGGATGTTAGTATTTTAGTGACTAGGGTAGTGCCCATAACTCTCTTAATCTAGATATGCTTATGCTTAGTAACTTTAATAATATAGAATATGTCCTCACCTTTTAGCTTAAACTTTATATCCTAGAACTATATCTTATAGTTATCGCGGCTAAGCACCAGGATACAGTAGTAGTCTTTATTATCGCCAATTATGTATTTATTTAACGTGTTTTTGTACCGTTAATAATGTTATATAAGGCGGCTGTCAAACTATAACCGCCGATTTTATAGTATCGATGGGGTGTCATATGTTAAAGGTAGGAAGGATTTGCGGTAAAGTAGAATCTCATAGGTTTGCTGTTAAAAGGTAGGCAATTTAAGATGTTTTTAAAGTGTTTTAATGGTGGAGGTAGAGCTCTATACTTTCTTTAACCTACTTATTAGAAATGCAGTATAGCCTGCTCGCCCTTTAGCCTACTTGCTGGAATTATAGTATAGCCTGCTTGCCCTTTAGCCTATTTACTAAAATTGTATATAACCTGCTGCTTAGGGGTGACCTTCGCGTTAGGGAGTTAAATTATTATCTATAGCAAACTAGGACTTATAACCTATTAAAGGGATATTCCTAGTAGTAGTATAATTACGTAGGAACTCCCTACAATAGTATAGAAGCAAGTAGTAGCGATGACGCTATTGTATTAACTAAAGGGCTATTCTACAAGATAGGGGACAACCTTTTACCTATGCTTGCTTGGCTCGCGTACTAAGCACGTCCCTATATAACCTAATTATTGACCTCGTCCTATATATTCTCCAACACTTTTAGTTATTATTTTATCTTTTAAAGGTTGTCCTTATAATCCTATATATATATCTATAGTAAATCTGCAGTTCTTTTTAAAATTTAAATTTAAGCAAGAGACTAGTCTTCCTATTCTATAAGGTAGTTATATTATTTAGTGTCTTTTTAATAGTTAGGGTTTATAAGGGTTTAAAGTAAGGACTTTTAGTTTATAACTAGTTTATTAGTAAAACTATTTCTATTTATTAGCCACTTATTAGGCTAGATTATTCTTTAATTTTTTATATCTAACTAAATATTATTAGTTTCTATCTATTTATAGCTAATAATAAGGTTATATTGGTCTAAATTAGTAATAAGTATAGGTAGGTTCCTTAATTATTATTTAGTGGTTTTTAGATAGAGAATAATAGTATAGGTAATTAGTAGGCTAGGCTTCCCATTAAAACTATAAATGGATAATAAGGACTATAGCTAGACAGTAGTTGTATTTATAAACTTAGTGGTATTAATTATATAACGTTAGGAAAACGGGAGAGTAATAGGGGCTAGCCCGGGGTCATTTCAGCTGGATCCGCTAATCTGCTTATGTACACTTCTTTATGCTAGCCCGGGGCTATATTAGCAACATTAGCAACATTAGCTCGTTTTATACGTTTCGTACATTTCATACATTTTATATATTTTGTACATTTTGTACATATTATACATTTTATGCATTTTATACATTTCGTACATTATATATAATATTTCCCATAGCTGCAATATTTATAATTATAAACTAAATAATAAAATTCAAAATTTAAAATTAATGGTAGCTATAAGAGGTATATATCGCAGAAGCCGTATAAAGGCTTAATCTATGTCGCGATACTGCTTCCTTAATTGGCGGTGTTCCTAATAATCTGCTGCCTGCCTACCTACCTGCCTACCTGTCTGTGCCTGCCTGTCGTGCCTGCCTGTCTATACCTACCTGTCTGTATCTGTAATTTGGGGGAGAGGTCGGCCCGATCAAAGGCTCTGCTTGATTTGATTGCGATTGATTGTATTGATTGTATTGATTGTATTGATTCGAATCGTCCTCTATGGGCGTTCGCTGGCTGTACGTTTAAACGGTGGTCGTCTGGGGTGCCTCCCTAAGAGGCCTCGATTCGATTTGATTTGGTAATAGGGTAATATCGAGGCTCTGGTTCGATTCGATCGATCGATTGAATTGATCGTGGTGTTCACTGGCTGGTCGTTTAAACGATTATCGTCTGGCTCTGGCGACGGTCGTGGTTCTGGCGACGGTCCTACCTGCCTACCTACCTGTCTGCTTACCTACCTACCTACCTACCTACCTGCCTGCCTGCCTGCCTGCCTGCCTGCCTGCCTGCCTGCCTGCCTGCCTGCCTGCCTACCTACGTACCTGCTTGCCTGTGTCTGTTATAGGAGCTCTACGTCTTTTTAGGGAGACTACCGCTTAGGCTTTGAGCGATTGATTGAGGAGAAGGGGGACACCTTACGCAGAGGCTCCAGGTCGTCGATTGGCGGTGTTCCCGATAATCTGCCGGTCGTGTACTAATTTCCTAACTAGGCCTAGTGCCTGCCTGCCTCTGTGTCAGTATCTGATTCAATTTAGGGGAGGGGTCAGCCCGATTCAAGGCTCTGATTGATTCGATTGATTGTATTAATTCGAATCGTTCTCTATAGGCGTTCGTTGGCTTTACATTCAAACGGTGGTTGTCTGGGTGCTTCCCTAGGAGGCCTTGATCCGATTCGACTCGGTGATGGGCTGATATCAAGGCTCTGGTTCGATTCGATCGATCGATTGAATCGTTCGTGGTGTTCGCTGGCTGGTCGTTCGAATGGTTGTCGTCTGGGTCTACCGTCGTCTGGTTCTGGCGACAGTCGTCTGGTTCTGGTCACAGTCCTCTGGCTACCGTTCTGGTGCCTCCCTAAGTAGGGAGGATGTAAGGAAGGAAGGAAGGAAGGGTAAAGGTGGGATTTAGGTGTACAAGGGGTATGCAAAGGCACGTGTAGAGGCTGTCGGGAATATAGCGGGGACCCAATGGTACTTAGGACGATTTATATAATTGGGAAAATTAAAGTCCTGCTAGGAGCCTGCTAGGAAGCCTGCTAGGAGCCTACCAGGAGGCCTTTAGGATTTTAATACCCTAATAGCAATAAATGCAATAATACTAACAATATTTATTTTATAGCCATAAGCTAGCGTAATGCTAGCGTATAGCTCTAGGGCTTAGCTAATATGGCGGAAAGCTAGCCCCGGGCTCTAGGGGGTTGGCTAATATGGCTAAAAGCTGGCCCCGGGCCCCGGAAATACTTTTAGCGAAACTAAATTTCCTGCGCCACTTCCCGTTTTCCTGACGAAGGAGTGTTTATAAAAATTAAACTATTTACTTTAGTATTAATAAGGGTAGTAAGAGATATACTATATTTATTTTATAATATTATATAAGCTAGTATAAATTATTTCATACCTATTAACTAATTAAGGTTAATTATTAATAAACCTACTTTATAGGAGTACCCTAGGAAGAAGACTTATCTTAGGGTTTATCTTTTCCCTATTTTAAATACTATTATCCTTTTATTATTTTTTAACTATATTATAGGACAATAAGCCACCGGGTAACCGCCTTAAGATCTTTTTATATTAAGAGTAGTATGTTATAGTTCTCTATACTAGCTACTAAAAGTATAGCTTCTTAGTTAGTGCGTAGGGGGCATAACAGTATTATATATTTTGGTGTCTGTCTTAGCCAGCCATATTTATATCTTGGGCTGCCTACTAGGATACCTACCCAGTAGAGCCAATCTTTTAGTCCTATTATCCCTGTTCTTAAGAGTGTTGCTATTATATTTTCTACCTTTGTTAGGCCTTCTTAGAGCTCTTAAGTATTTACCCCCTATAGTGTTAACCATGCTACAGCTTGGGTTTCTCTTGCCTAAGTTAGCCTCTATACCTTTAACTTCTATACGCCTCTCCAGTGTTAGTCTAACCAGTATTATATTATAGAAGATAGTTTCCTAGCGTTCTTTTATACTCTACTTTAGCTGCTTTCTTTTTCTTGCTACTGTCTTTACTAGCCTCTTACGCGTCTCCCTTCCTCCTTTATATGGGCCTAGGCCCTAATATAGCACTATTCTTCTTCTACTTTCTTTACCTGTTTCTCCAATATCTCTTCCCTACTTTAGGGTTATTGGTTTGTTCTCCTATAAGGCGCTCTAAGGTCCCTCTATAGTTTATTTAGGCATATCTTAATATACTTTATAACATTAAAGTTGCGTTCACTTTGCGCCCTTTATATTGCAGTGGCTTTAATATATAGTCATAGGGGGGGAATATTGGCTTCCTTCTTAAGCAGTGCTATGGCCGTTCACTTATACCCGCCTGTTATGCTTTAGAGGCAGGCTGTTTAGACCTTTTAGAGTAGTTTAAGGAGTGATTTAAGGGGGCCCTTCTTGGTTTCTCCAATAGCCCAAATACTGGATCCATATATTATAGTTGGCCAGATAACTGCTGTGTATAATAGGCATAACCTCTAGAAGCATGGACCCTATATAGAATTAACAATCCTAGATAATACAATATACTATGCTTGGCCCTTATAGGCCACTTATACTATATATGCGCTCCACTAGAGCTTACTATCTACCTATACTCCTAATACCCTTAGGCCCTAAACTAGTTAACCCCTAAAGCCTTAGATATAGATTATATACTAGAGATCTGCAGATTGGTTACGTTTTCTTATAAAATGGATTAGCTGGTATTTCTCTAGTAAGAATTAGACTCTATATCGTCTTGCCCATTCTATATAGGTGTTATAGGCTTTCTCTAGTGTTCTGCAGTTCTCTACGGCTATTAGCCTATATATAATTAGGTTTATGTCGTCAACAAAGCCTATCCCCTAGGTCGCCCCTTCCTTAAAGGTATTAAGTAAGTTGCTTATAAAGAAAAGGAAGAGTATAGGCGAAAGAGGTAATCCTTATAGTATACCTATTACAACTGTAATAAGGGGGCTCTAGTATCCGCTAAAGACCAGTAATGTCTCTTTCTAGCCTATAAACCCTTAAACAAATTATATAATCTATTCTAGGAAGCCCTTTGCCCTAAGGATGTATAGGAGGCGCTTATAGGGTATATTATTATAGGCACCACTAATATCTAGGCTAAGCATTAATACTATAAAGTGCTTATGTATAGCCTATGCAGTTTTAATGGTAGCAGTAAGTAGTGTAAGTGCTAATAGTATTAAGCGATTCTTTCTTGCCCCTATTTGGCTTTATAGTAGTAGGGCGTATTCCTCTACTATATCTACTATATGGTCCGCTATAACCTTTTCTAAGATCTTGCTTAGGGTGTTTTCTAAGGCAATAGGGCGGTAGCTTCCTAGGATTAAGTAGTCTGCTTTACCTTCTTTTTATAAGATAACCGTTGTTATAGATCTTCTAAGTCGCGGGTAGTAGCCTATTATAAAGCATACTTTGGCTACATCTATAAGCCAAGGTGCTATAAGTGGACCATAGGTCTTTAAGGCTTTGTTTAGGATCCTATCTAGTCCTAGTACTATATTATTTAAGAGGCGACTAATAGTTCTAGCCATTTCTTCGGTTATTATGTCGCTATTAACCCTTAGGCGAGTTACCAGTGTTTCGCTAGTAATGTTACTAAGGTCTGCTAGAGCCGGTTAGGGGAAAAATCTTTCTATAAGGATCTTCGCCTTCTTATTATTATTGCTTATAGCCTGTGGTTCGCCTGCTCTTTATAGGGGTAGTAAGTATAGGTCTTCTACTAGGCGTCCCACCTTTTTTTTTACCCATCTTGCTATAGTCTAAAGGCCCTTATTATAGGGGATGCTTAGGTTAATAGTATATTTATTTATAAACCATCTCCAGTTATTTCTTGCTTCTTTTTTTAGGGTATTCTTTAGCTGGTTTCTTGTGTCTTTATATTGTCTCTCATCTTTAGGGTTATAGCTGCTTATATATTTCCTTCTTACTCGTCATTAGCTAGCTATAAGAACCGCGTATTATACGGACCATACGTATTACGCGTAAGGGCCCGGTTTTAAAACTAGGCAATGCTCTTCTAGCCTGTTTTTAATTGCTACCTAGATCCTTTCTAGTCTTTAGTTAATTTCCTTAGGGGTAGCTAATAAGCCTCGCTTGTTTAGTATTAGGTGGATTTCTTCTAGGTTTTAAAGTTGTTATTTAACTATATTAAGGAAACTGTCTGTCTTAAGCTTCCTTATTATATATCTTTTACTATTTAGTTACGCCTTAATATCCAAATCTAGCTATATCTGGATGGGGATATAGTCTAAGGTAGGTACCTATTCTTTTTTAGGGATACACCTTTTAAGTCTCTGGTATAGGCTATCGTCCATAAATATAAGGTTAATTGTACTTCTGGCAGTGCCTTATTGCCACATAATTGCTCCTAGGGGAGTAGCTAGCTTAAGGCCCTAGATATCTATAGCTCTTAGTAGGCACTCTGCCTGTCGTTTAGCAGCGACATAAATACCCCCCTACCATAGGTAGTAGAGGTTTATATCTCCTAATAGGATAGACTCTATACCTTTAGTTTTCAGTAAGCTTATTACTAATATAATATTCTTTATTTATGGGACCCCTTTGACCCTAGGGTTATACACATTAATAATTTATACCGGTCCCCTATATGTCTAGATTGTTATAACTGTAATATCTAGGTTAACTGCTTGCTATAACCATAAGGACAGGCTAATAGCCTTGCTAATTATAAAGCACACACGTATAGCTGCTTTTGGTTTGTATAGGAGCTAGAATCCTTGGGGGCAGTATGTTAATTATATATAGGTATTATAATACGGCTCTTATATAGCAAGGATATAGTATTTCTCTAGGTCTAGACTGTCTAGTAGGGGCCTTATAAGGTAGTGGTTTGTATTGCCGCAGTTATACTATATAATGGATAGGTGGCGGACCCCTAGTAAGGGTTGTTTAACTCTCCTTTATTCTTCACTTCCTCTATTTCCACTTTCTCTAGGATTTTTAGAACTTCTGTTTCTTATATCTACACCCTAGTCGCTACTTATTTTGTATAGGGCTTTCCATTCCTATATCTTGTGTTCCTACTAGCGCTTCTATATCTAAATCTGTTATCATCTCCAGTTCTTCCCCTAGTCTTACTAGTTAGCTTTATGCCCTTTATAGGTTGGCTGTAAATATTAGATTTGCCGTATTTAGTCTAATTCTTAATTGTCCTAGTCTTAAGTTTGCTATAGCTATCCATAGGGGTCTTCCTACACGGCGTCCTCTCCCTTGTGTCTCCTATAACCCTTATATCCCTATTTAGTCTGGTAATATCGCACAGCATCGCTTCTAGCCTATTAAGGCTTGGGATAGCTAGCCCAGCCCCCCAGTATTAAAGGTAGGGAACGCCAGGAAGGCACCTGTGTCCCCCTAGCTTATCGCCTATTATTTCCATTTATATAACCTAGCATGTAGTTATTCCCGTAGCTGTTAAGCCCTTACCTTCTGCCTCCTATATTTAATACAGTCTACTCTCTCCTACGCCTTATATGTGCTTTGGTAACAGTTTACGTATTTTATTTAGTCTTAATTTAAGCAGTGTCTTGTATTATAGGGGCCTATACAGTAGCCGCAGCACATCTATACTACGTATGTGGATTGGGTATGTCCCTATTATACGCAGCGATAGCATTATTCTAGGCGTAGTTTGTGGTTATAGAGCCTTATATTATATATAAGGCCATTTATAATTATTCCTTTTTAGATAAGGAGTTTTTACATTCCTGGTGTATATATACTAATAATAAGGGAGCTATGCGTTTAACTAGCGTCTACCTAGCAAGTCTCTAGCGACTCTTATATCCTCTTATTATTCTTATTATATGCTTAGATTGCATTTTCCTATTAAAGCCATTGGATTTAGGTAATCTTAAGTCCTAGTATAAGGCGTTCTGTATATTTTACTATCTCCTATATAGTTACTGTGTTGTTCGCCTAGTGTCCCTTTTCTACCCTAAGGCTTATAGAAACCGCTAGGACTTTGACTGGGTAGTCTTTATAGAGCACTTTTATGCCAATACGTTCTCCTAGCCTGTCCCCTACCCTTATAGCTTATTCCTTTACCTATTAGTCCTTTAGGGTAACTCTAATATCTCCACTTCTGTCACAGTGCTATAATGCTAATAGGCTAAATAACTACATTGTGGTATGAAGAGGAGAAGGAGGTAAAAGGGGGTATTGTACACAAATAGTAGGGGCAGCCGCCAAGGCGCTAGTGGTGGGCCAGCCAATAGTAGGAAATAGTACGAGATAGTACGCGTTAGGACTGTGCCGTAACAGTACTCCCCTCCCTAGAAGGTTTGGTCCCTAAACCAAATAAGTAACCTATTTTCGCTGCAAAGATGTCACTTCTGCTTACCGCCCTTAACTAAGCCAATAGCGATTTTCCATGCCGGGCATAGAAAATCTTGATTGGTTAGCTTAACGAATAAAATTGGCAGAACTCTATACCGCCACTATATGGCGCTTCTTGGCAAAAAACTGACTAATTAGATAACTTTAACCGGCGGTTAAAGTTCCATAAGATCTCAACCACCATAAATTACCTTCGTGGTTGGCTACGGCCTTGGCATAGCTCTCCCTTATCTTATACCCAGTCTGGGGGTCCTAGCTTCTTAGGGTGTTGTTTATAGAACCTTAGTAGTGCGCGCTCGCACCCTTTTAGGGATTTCTCGGGTTCCCAGGTTTTCTTATTATAGTATTTCCATTTGATACAGTATGTTAAGCTATGCTCGTCCATTTGTTTATTATGTATATTAAGGATCTTTTCAAATTCCCACTTGTCCGTGATATTGCCGTTATTATCCCTTTCGGCTATCCTGCCTGTGATATTATGACGTTCCTCTTTATTAATGCGTGCTTAACTAGAGATCTCTTTAGGGAACTAGAGGCGGACTTTTAAAGTATAGAAAGACTTATTAATATGGATATAGTCTAGGAGGTTAACTATAACTGCTCCTCTATAGGCAGCTAGGATGGGCTAGGGTCTGTCCTAGTTATTATCCCACTTCCTCTTTGTTAGAATTAAGCGAGAGATGCTAACTAAGCTCTAGACACGTCGCGAGAGCGAGCTCTGCATGTCAATCTAGATAGATATTAACCGCATCTACTACATCACAAATTAATTAATATTCATCGTCTGCGTCATCTCTATTATCAAATAGACCCTCAAGACTGCTCCGCTGTGACCTTATAACCTTGTAATTCCAACAGGTTATAAGCCTGGGTAGCAACACCTCTCCTAACTCAAAAATTGACCCTAAAAATAACCTTCTTTACCTTAACCTTAACGACACCTACATACAATCACAAGGCCGGTAAAATCGTTATTTTTAATAGAGACAACTTTGCAGACTAGGAGCGCACCTGCAAGGCAGCCCTAATTATATTAGAGGGCTAGGATTTTGTTACTAGTGCAGAGGACCCAAATCAAGTCAATTCAGCTAACGGAAGAAGAAGACGAGGGGAAGCAAACAAGATTATCTACAATTTAATAGGAGACGACTATTAGGAAGAGATGCGTACGATAATAAAGGCGTACAATATTTAAGGAATATGGGAAGGAATAAAGAAGTTTAATAAGGCTAATAACAAGGTCTATATCTCTAGACTCCATAGAGAGTTCTACAGCACTACATTTAACCCTACGAAGATGCGAATTGTTGAGTTCCTCTAAATACTTAATTAATTTAAGATTAATCTAGCCTTAACACCTCAAGCACTTACCAACAATAATATCAAAGAGTAGCTTCTCTTGGCCCTCCTAAGCGATGTTATGTGGTAGAATGCGAAGACCTGGTGTCTATAAGATAAACGAGACCTTAAAAGCTGCATTACCCTTCTTTAGGAGCAAGAGACTGCTCTCCCTACACAAGTACAAAATGCAGCACTTGTATACGAGAGGAAAGACAAACCTAGGGGGAGAAGGGGAAACTAAGGTCGAGGTTAAACAAGGGGCAAAGGCTGTGCTGGTAGATTCAATTATTTCTTATTACGTTATCGCTATAGCTCGTCATCTCAAGTAAGCAAAAAGCCAAGATAACCAGAAAGAGACGAGTGTAGAGTATACTATTAGAAAGGTTACTACTAGAAAGACTGTCCCCTACTTAAGCAATTCCGATTTAATAATGCCAGGAAGATAGATTAAGGTGCTCCTAAGGCAGAGGAAGCAGGGAATGTAGCAATAGCTAAGGAAGAATTTAACAGCAATTTAATCTACCTTAACCCTAACCCTAAACGTGCTATACTTATAACGACGTCTCTAGCTTGGGCTCTTAACTTAGGAGCAACTAAGTACTTTACTAGTAACTAATTAGACCTGATATACTTAAAGAGATAGAATACGCCACAATAGGTCTATACTGCGAATAGGACCGTTGTCCCTGCTATAGGCTACGGTTAAGTTTAAATCGGTACCCTAAAGCTAAAAGACATCTAGCTTATACCTTTATTTAAGTTAATTAAGCTAATCTTAGTAAGAACTCTTACTTAGGAAGGCTACTCGATTACATTTAACCTAGACAATTAAGCTACTGGCAAGTATAAATCAGGTGCGACGTTTAAGGCCACTATAAGGAACAACCTCTATATGCTATAAGAGCATCAGGAAGCATTTAATACAACAGTAGAAGCATATAATTTATAACTAAACATCAGTAAAACAGATGCTAAGCTATAGTACCGCCGAACTGGATATACGAATTACAGTAACCTATTTAAGCTACAGCACTCCTTACTAGGCATAAAGCTTAAGAAGAGAGTAGTACTAGTTAGTAAGAGCACGTGTAAAGCTTGTCTAGCTAGGAAGATACGAGAAATACTAAGTAAGAAGACAACTAAGCGTAAGAAGATACCTGGTTAAGGGCTACACCTAGATACTATAGGACGAATTAGTATATTAATTAGAGGTTATAACTACTACCTCCTAGCCCTAGACGACGCTATACGCTATACTTAGGTTATTCCTCTTAAAACCCTCTGAACTAAAGAGGTACTGCCGCATATTAAAGAGATTATCGCAAGGGCAGAGAGGTTCACTGGTAATAAAGCTGCATAGATTTGAGCAGATAATGGAAAGGGGGAGTTTGGCCGTAGATTTTAAGACGAACTAATACCCTAGGGTATTAACTTTAAACCTTGTCCGCCATATAAGCACTTATATAATGGCGCAATTGAGCGCGCGATCTATACAGTTGACTACAAGACAAGGTCACTTCTATTTTAAGGAAATATACCAGTTAAACTCTGGTGCTACGCAGTTAAATATGCTATCTGGATTAAGAATTAAGTACCTACCTTAGTACTTCTATTTGATGACGAGTATAGTGGTGCTATTATACCCTATAAGGCATATACCTAACAAGTTCCTAACTTAAAGAATCTAGTTATTTTTGGGTGTTACGCCAATCCAATTAATACGCTTAAGAAACACCCTAGGAAGTATAATTTAAGAATAAAACCTAACTACGTTTTTATAGGGTTAAAAGGGAGTAGTTAATTTAAGATAATAAACCTATATACCCAAGCAATTGAGCTATTTAGAGATGCTAAAGTAAACGAGTATAGGTTCCCTTATAGAGCACCTTAGGTGCAAGCTATAAGATATAGTAACTAAGTGGGCTGCTTAGATTAAGTAGGAAGCCCAGGTTAAGATTAAGCGGGACGCTTAAATCACGCTACAAGCTAAGCCGCAAACCGACCTATACCTCCCCCTACTACCTTAAACGCGCCAACAGAGACTCTAGTTGCGAGAACTATAAGTAGGCTAGATAGTAACTAAGTGGGCCACTTTAAACAAGTGGGAAGCCTAGGTTAAGACTAAGTAGGCCGCTCTAATTAAGTAGGAAGCCCAGGTTAAGATTAAGTGGGACGCTTAAATTAAGGTAATGCTAAGGATGGGACGCCTATATAAAGTATATTGATACGCATTCCTTATGCGCAGAGAACAAGGTCTGGAAGGTTACCAAATATAAGGGTTTTTAATAATATGGTGGTTTAGTTAGTAATAGCTATAAAAGCTATTTACCTAGAAGCTGAGAACACTACCTCTATAGGAGCACCTATAGCACCTTTTAACGCTATTGAGTTAGATTAGGCCTTAAGGGAGGACGCTTCTAGCTAGATAAAAGCTATCTTTAAAGAATTCCTCTTACTTAAGAGGATATACACCTATACCATTATAAGGGGGAGAGTACTAGAAGGAAGGTTGTTACTCCTAAGTAAGCTAGTTCTAAAGCACAAGTACAATGCCAAGGGAGAAGTAATTCGCAAGAAGGCAAGACTGTGCATTTAGGGAGATAAGCAGACCCCTAACATTAATTATTTTGAGACATTTACGTCTGTTGTATAATACGACACCTTTAGGTTCCTAATGGCAAAGGTGGCAGCTAAGGACCTTAAGCTTAACTATATTGACGTTAAAACTGCATTCTTAAACCCGCCGTTGCAAGAATAGATTTATATGCAGATTTCTAACCTATTAAGAGACTTCGAACCTGAGCTTAAGGGCGTAAAAGACGTCTATTTAAAGCTGAATAAGTTACTTTACGGCCTAAAGCAGGCACCGAGAGAATGGTTTTAGATAGTTAAGAAGTTCTTTAAGAGCATAGGTTTAAAAGCAGCTAATACTAACCCTAATCTCTTTATAGGAAATAAAGTATATATCTTGCTATTTGTTAACGATATACTAATCGCAGGAAAGCGCTAATACCTTAATATCACAAAGATAAGAATTTTAAGAGAATGGAGATGTAAAGACCTAGGTCCTATAGAAGTATTTATAGGCTTCTAAATTAAGCAAGATTATACAAACCAAACCCTTAAGCTATATTAGACGATGTACACTAAGAAGCTACTTAAATGGCTAAAAATAGATAACTGCAATCTGGCTAAGCTACTAATACTAGCAGGTACTATCCTAAAGCCCAATATTAAAAGCCTCCTTAAGTATAATAATGCGACAGTATACTGGTAGATTATTAGCTCTATAATCTACCTCTTAAATTATACACGTCCTAATACCAGCTATGCTATCAGTCAGTTAGCTAGGTTTATAGCAGTACTAAAAGAATTGCATTACCGCTTAAGTAAGCAGCTACTATAATATCTAAACGGTACTCTTGAAGCAGGAATTACCTACTTAAGTTAAGCAGTCTACCTTCCTCTATGTAAGCTTACGTTACCTACTGGTTACAATATCTTTACCAATGCTACGTGGGGAACAAAACACGATCGGATATTATTCTAAGGCATAGCAGTTATACGCTATGGGGGAGCAGTGATCTAAATAGCTCAAAGGCAGAAGTCAACGGTATTGAGCTTAATAGAAGCAGAGATTATGGCGGCATTAAAAGGAGCAAGGTTAGTAGTATGGCTTAAGAAGCTAATAAAAGATCTAAAAGAGAGAGACAATAACAACCCTTTTATCCCTACGCTCTACTATAATAATAAGGGTATGGTTAACCTTTTATACAATATAAAATACTACTAGAAAGCTAAGCATATCAAGACTTGATACCTCTTCATACAAAACGATATAGTTTAGCGAGGTTAACTTAAAGTGGTATATATACCAGGTAAAGATTAGCCGGGAGATATACTTATAAAACAGCTACCAATTAACTAATTTACGAAGCATTATACAACGCTAGGAATCGGTAACTAACGGAGACGGTAACAGACGGAGACGGAGCAAGTTACGGAGGTTTTTCGCCTATTATAGGTTTTCCCTCTGTACGTAGGCCAAATGGCACTTGCAAGGTATTTGGGAATAGCTTTATAATTACCTATTTAGGACAGACGAGGAGAGCGTCGTCAGCATAGGGGAGTATTAGAATTAAGCGAGAGATGCTAACTAAGCTCTAGATACGTCGCGAGAGCGAGCTCTGCATGTTAATCTAGATAGACATCAACCGTATCTACTACATCACGAATTAATCAATATTCATCGTCTGCGTTATCTCTATCATTAAATAGACCCTTAAGACTGCTCCGCTGTGACCTTATGACCTTGTAATTCCAACACTCTTTGTTAGAAATTAGCGATAAGGTACTAACTAAGCTCTAGACACATTGCGAGGTCAAGCTCTGTATGCAATCTATATAGATATTAACCGTATCTACTGCATCACGAATCAATTAATATTCATCGTCTGCGTTATCTCTATCATCAAATAGACCCTCAAGATACCTCCACTGTGACCTTATAACCTTGTAATTCCAACAGGTTATAAGCCTGGGTAGCGATACCTCTCCTAACTCAAAAATCGACCCTAAAAATGACCTTCTCTACCTTAACCTTAACGACACCTATATACGATCACAAGGCCGGTAAAATCATTATTTTTAATAGAGACAACTTTGCAGACTAGGAGCGCACCTATAAGGCAGCCCTAATTATGTCAGAGGGCTGGGATTTTGTCACTGGTGCAAAGGACCTAAATTAAGTCAATTTAGCTAACGGAAGAAGAAGACAAGGGGAAGCAAACAAGATTATCTACAATTCAATAGGAGACGACCGTCAGGAAGAGATGCGTGCAATAATAAAGGCGTACAATATTTAAGGAATGTGGGAAGGAATGAAGAAGTTTAATAAAGCTAAAGACGAGGTCTACATCTCTAGACTTCGCAGAGAGTTCTATAGCACTATATTCAACCCTATAAAGATGCAAATCGTTAAGTTTATCTATATACTGAATTGATTTAAGATTAATCTAGCCTCTACACCTCAACTACTTACTAACAATGATATTAAAGAGCAACTCCTTCTAGCCCTACCAAGTAATGTTATATGGCAGAATGCGAAGATCTGGTGTCTACAAGACAAACAAGACCTTAAGAGTTGCATTACCCTTCTTTAGAAGCATAAGACTGCTCGCCCTATACAGGTACAAAATGCAGCACTTATATAAGAGAGGAAAGACGAACCTAGGGGGAGAAGGGACAACCAAGGTCAATCAAGAGGGGGTAGGAGTAGAGGTTGCCCTAGTAGATTCGATCATTCCTTATCTCGTTATAGCTCGACGTCTCAAGTAAGCAAGGGGCCAAGGCGACCAGAGAAAGACAAGTGCAGAGCATACTATTAGAAAGGTCATTATTAGAAAGACTGTCCCCTGCTTAAACAATTCCGACTCGACAACGCCAAGAAAGAGGATCAAGGTACCCCTAGGGTAGAGGAAGTAGGGAACGTAGTAATAGCTAAGGACGAATTCGACAGAGACTCTAGTTATAAGAACTATAAGTAGGCCAGATACTAATTAAGTAGGACGCTCAGATTAAGACCAAGTGGGACACTTAAATCAATAAGGTGGGACGCCCGTATAGGTGCCGACAGAGACTCTAGTTGCGAGAACTACGAGTAGGCCGACATACTGATTAAGTGGGACGCTCAGATTAAGACTAAGTGGGACACTTAAATCAATAAGGTAGGACGCCTGTATAGGTGCCGATAGAGACTCTAGTTGTGAGAACTACGAGTAGGCCAGATACTAATTAAGTAGGACGCTCAGGTTAAGATCAAGTAGGACGCTTGAATTAATAGGGTGGGACGCCCGTATAGGTACCGACAGAGACTCTAGTTACGAGAACTACGAGTAGGCTAGATACTGATTGAGTAGGACGCTTAGGTTAAGATTAAGTAGGACGCTTAAATTAAGGTAATGCTAAGGGTGGGACGCCTATATAAAGTATATTAATACGCATTCCTTATGCGCAGAGAACAAGGTCTAAAAGGTTACTAAATATAAGGGTTTTTAACAATACGGTGGTTCAGTTAGTAATAGCTATAAAAGCTGTTTACTTAGAAGCTGAGAATACTACCTCTATAGGAGCACCTATAGTACCTTTTGACGCTATTAAGTTAGATTAGGCCTTAAGGGAGGATACTCCTAGCTGGATAAAAGCTATCTTTAAAGAATTCCTCTTATTTAAGAGGATGCACACCTATACCATTATAAGGGGGAGAGTACTAGAAGGAAGGTCGTTACTCCTAAGCAAGCTAGTTCTGAAGCACAAGTATAATGCTAAGGGAGAAGTAATTCGCAAGAAGGCAAGACTATACATTTAGGGAGACAAGCAGACCCCCAATATCAATTATTTTAAGATATTTGCGTCTGTTGTATAATACGACACCTTTAGGTTCCTAATAGTAAAGGTAGCAGCTAAGGACCTTAAGCTCAACTATATTGACGTCAAAACTGTATTCTTGAACCCGCCGTTACAAGAATAGATTTATATGCAGATTCCTAACCTATTAAGAGACTTCGAACCTAAGCTTAAGGGCGTAAAAGACGTCTACTTAAAGCTGAATAAGTTACTTTACGGCCTAAAGCAGGCACTGAGAGAATGGTTTCAGATGGTTAAGAAGTTCTTTAAGAGCATAGGTTTAAAAGCAGCTAATGCTAACCCCAATCTCTTTATAGGAAATAAAGTATATATCTTGCTATTTATTAACGATATACTAATTATAGGAAAGCGCCGATACCTCAATATTACAAAGACAAGAATCTTAAGAGAATGGAGATGTAAAGACCTAGGTCCTATAGAAGTATTTATAGGCTTCTAAATTAAGCAAGATTGTATAAACCGAACCCTTAAGCTATATTAGATGATGTACACTAAGAAGCTACTTAAACGGCTAAAAATAGATAACTGTAATCCGGCTAAGCTACTAATACTAGCAGGTACTGTCCTAAAGCCCAATATTAAAAGCCTCCTTAAGTACGACAATGTGATAGTATACTAGTAGATCATTAGCTCTATAATCTACCTCTTAAACTACACACGTCCTAATACCAGCTACGCTGTTGGTCAGTTAGCTAGGTTTATAGCAGCACCAGGAGAATCGCATTACTGCTTAAGCAAGCAGCTACTATGATATCTAAACGGCACTCTCGAAGCAGGAATTACCTACTTAAGTTAAGCAGTCTACCTTCCTCTATGCAAGCTTACGTTACCTACTGGTTACAATATCTTTACTAATGCTATGTGGGGAATAGAACACAATCGGATATTATTCCAAGGCATAGCAGTCATACGCTATAGGGGAGCAGTAATCTAGATGGCTTAAAGGCAGAAATTAACGGCATTAAGCTTAATAGAAGTAGAGATTATAGCGGCATTAAAAGGAGCAAGGTTAGTAATATAGCTTAAGAAGCTAACAAGAGATCTAGAAGAGAGAGATAACAACAACCCTTTTATCCCTACGCTCTACTGTAATAATAAGGGTACGGTCGACCTTTTATATGACACGAAACACTACCAGAAAGCTAAGTATATTGAGACTTAATACCTCTTTGTACAAAATAATATAGTTCAGCGAGGTTAACTTAAAGTGGTATATATACCAGGCAAAGATCAGCCGGGAGATATGCTTATAAAACAGCTACCGATCAGCTAATTTACGAAGCACTGTACAACGCTAGGAATCGGTAACTAACGGAGACGGTAACGGACGGAGATGGGGTAAGTTATAGAGGTTTTTCACCTACTATAGGTTTTCCCTCTGTACGTAGGCCAAATGGCACTTGTAAGGTATTTGGGAATAGCTTCATAATTGCCTATTTAGGACAGACAAGGAGAGCGTCGTCAGCATAGGGGAGTGTCAGAAATTAGCGATAAGGTGCTGACTAAGCTCTAGACACATTGCGAGGTTAAGCTCTGCATGCAATCTATATAGACATTAACCGCATCTACTACATCACGAATCAATCAATATTCATTGTCTGCGTTATCTCTATTATCAAATAGACCCTTAAGACACCTCCGCTGTGACCTTATAACCTTGTAATTCCAACACTCTTAGGCCGGTTAGTCTTTATGTTTTTAAGGCTAACTATAACTATATTATCCTTTTTAAATATTATACCTTTATCTTGTTTTATATTAGCGTTGTCTTTATATTGTTGCTGGGAGATATAAGCTAGGGCTTTAAGCTGGGTTAAGATGCGCTTAAAGCGGTTAGTAATAGTATTAGCTTATAGGTACTCCTTCTTTGCATATATAGACAGGGCTAATAGCTGGGGGCCTGCTAGTTTAACGCCTAGACGTGGGTTGTAGCCATAGTTAGTAAAGAATAGTGAGATTTCTATGGTCTTATTAACCTGGTTATTTATAGCAAACTTAGTAAGGGGGAGCTAATCTACCTAGTTATCTTAGGTGAAGCTTATAAAGGCGCGTAGGTACTTATTTATTGCTGTATTAACAATCTTGGTTTGACTATCTGTTTTAGGGTGCTATGTGGAGCTAGGGCTTAGGGTTACCTTTAGGCGCTAGTTTAGGCGACGCCAGAAGTTAGAAACGAATAAAGAGCCTCTATTAGAAACGATGGTATTTAGAGCGCCGTATAACTTATAGATAGTGTAGATAAATGCTTTAATAAGCTCCTTAGTATCTAGGCTAGTAATAGAAATAAAGTGTCTTATCTTTATTAGGCGGTTAACAACGACAAAGATATATCTGTATATTTTGCCGTTATAAAGGCACTTAGGCAGGTTGACGACGTGGTTAATAGAGATATTAGTCTATGGGTAAACTAGTAGTTCTAGTGGTTTTAGGAAACCGGGTAGTGCTAAGCGTGGGGTCTTTATACGGAAGTAGAGAGCGCAGTCTTTTATAAAGGTAGCTATGAACTGTGAAATACCTGGCCACTAATATGTTTAATTAAGGAGGTTTAGTATCTTAACGCGGCCTAGGTAACCCGCAGGGCCCAAACTGTATATGCGGTGTATAACTTCTAGTTGGAGTTTATGTAAATTAGGGACAAATACTCAATTCCTATAGTAGATTAGGCCGTTAATAATTAAACATTTGGATTTATTATAGCGGAGCAGCTTCCTAATCTGCTTGGGCTAACGGCGTGCTTTACGGTCTTCCTATTTACGTAGTATAGCTAACATATTCCTAGCAAGTTTGTTCTCTTTATAGGTATTCTTAATAAGCTCCTTAAGGGGTTTTTTCTTAGGCTCTGGGTCTATTACTATAATAAAGTCTTTAATGCTCTGGTCTTGGGATTCGCTTAGTAGTTCTTCTAGGATGGTAGGGTCGACTTTCTTTAGTAGTAAGACAACGCGGTCTTGGTATTATAGACGTTCGTTATTAGCATTAGCAGGTATAACGCCTAGGAGGCGGCTAAGAGCGTCCGGGATTATGGCTTTAGTGCTAGGCCTATAGGTAATAATAAAGTTAAATTAAGAAAGGAACTTAGTCTAGCAGACTTAGCGCTGGTTTAGTTGTTTTGTTATTATAAAGGTCTAGAGGTTCTTATAGTCCGTAATAATTTTAAACGGCTGCTTAGTTCCTTATAGTTTAGGACGCTATTCTTCTAGTGCCTTAATAATTACCAGGAGCTCCTTATCGTATATTTTATAGTTGCATTTAGGGGCTGAGTGCTTAGTAGAGAAGAATGCGACTGGCTTAAGCTTGTTACTTTTGTCGGCTTAATAGAGCACTCTACCTAAAGCCCAGTTCGAGGCGTCTGTCTCTACTATAGTCTTCTTCGTATAGTCGTAATACGCTAGGACCGGTGCTTTAGTGAATGCTGTTTTTAGGGTCTGGAATGCCTGTGCTTGATTGGGGCCCTATAACTAGCTAATGCTCTTTTTTAGTAGCCTGGTCATGGGCTCAACTACCTTGGAATAGCCTTAAATAAATCATTGGTAGAAGTTCGCAAAGCTAAAAAATTGCTATAGTTCCTTAACTAACGTTGAGTCCTTCTATTTCTGTAAGGCCTGCACCTTCTTAGGGTCCATGGTTATGCCGTTAGTCGAGATAATTAAGCCAAGGTATTTTGTTTTAGTAGCATAAAACTCAGACTTAGTTTTTAGGTTTATCTTAAGGAAGTTATAGAAATAAGGGGGTAGCGCTTTATAGGCTTCCTCTATCATATAGTTGCCTTCTATTAGCCGGCGGAAAGACCTTTCTAACAGGTTTGGTACTTCTATTAGGCCTATAGGTAGCTCCTTGAGCAGCTATTAGTGTTCTTCTTATTTAACCAGTTCTACTAGCTCCGCTATATGGATCCTTATCACCTTTACGCCTTTTTGTTTATAGAACTGGGTAAAATTAACAGCATAAGTGCATTTAATGTCGTCCAGGTTAGGGCATATCTAGTTCTCCGGTGCTATGGCTAGGCTAGCACGGCTTGGTTAGCCCAGGGGGGCGGAAACAAGGCGGCGGCCTTGCACAGTACACACGGGAGATAGGTATAAGGTTGGGCGTTATAGGGGGGAGGTCTTAATTACTCTAGTTTTGGTCTTGGCTGTAACACCCTTGGCTGTTATACGTGCGGTCATATATGCGTACGGTAAATAACTTAAAGTTGGGTGTTTTATTGGCTGACCTAGGTTAAGCGGGTGTATATAGGGGACTTATAGTTCTGGCGGTGTTTATTTTTTTAGAAATAGGGTAGTAGTCTAGTCTTCTAGAATCTCTGTTTTATTTACTGCGTATATTAGCTTACTAGTGTTAGGCATCTTTTTTACTGTCAGCTAATAGTATCTAAGCGTTGGCCGTGCAATACGTCCACGTGGTGCTACTTGGTCATAGTTAGGAATATACTATAGGAGATAGTTATAGGCATAGTAATCGGAGTTGAACTTAAGCTCTAGAGTGGGGAAGTCTGGTTTTAGGTTATGCTTTTTAAGCTAGGGCATTCTAAGAATTACTAGTATTAAGGGTAATAACTTCGTAACGTAGAAGAGTATAGATTCTATATAGTGGCCGATTATTATTCTTGCTGTAAAGTAGTGGGTAATAAAGCTAGATAGGAGTCCATTAGTAAAGCGGAGTGGTTTTAAGACTAGGAGTCTTTTTGTTGTAATATTATGCTTTTTTACAAGCGAGTCTTTGTCTGTAAACGCTAGTGCTATACTACCACTATCAACGAGGCTTATTATTTTAATGAAAACTTATGGGAGTAGGTTGTGTAGTAAGGAAAGGTAGGTCTAAATAAGGATGGTATTCCTATTATTATTTGCTATTCTAAGGTTAAGTAGCAGCTAACTTAGAATAAGATTTAACTGATTTAGTAGTATAGATCTAATCCTTTTATTCTCCTCCCTATATAGTTCTGACCCTTGGAGGCGACTTAGTCTAAGGGTTAGTCTTTTAATAACTAGATTATAGGGCTTGGCTAATAGCTGTGGTCTTAGCTAGTATATCCTAATGTATCGGTTTCCGACGGTGTATATATACTAGGGGGTACTTTGCCAAGAACATGGCCGGTCTTACGGTTAGTAGCGGTACGGAGCACTTGTCCGTAGTTTATATACAGGACCATCGGCTGGGGCTGTATTGGGGAAGGGAATCGTGGGGGTGGGTCTCTGTGTCTAAACCTATATCCCTATCTGTGGTTGTTGTTTTGGTTACTAATCCCTCTGCTAAAGAATCCGCCGCGGCTAGGAAGGGGTTAGCGTGGTGGCATTAGAAGGGGATTTAGGTTTATTTTAGGGTTATAAGCATCTTTCCAGTGGCCAGGTTAACTACATGCTAGGCAGAGTCTGTTATCTATATAATGTCTTTAGATGTCGTTAGGGAGGCTACTACTACTACCGCCGAATTTAACGGCGTTAAGGTCCATTAGGTCATTCTATAGTGCTAGTGCTAAGGTATTGTTGTTAGGTAGTGTAGGTTAATAGCCGCTAGCGGTACTTAGCTTAGCGGTATTTAGCTTAGTGTAGTAGGCGTAATTCTATAGGTTATAAGCAAATATGTCCATTTACTTACTCTAGCCCTTATAGTTAGCATCGTCGATTTTGCGGCTAAGGGTAAGGGCTAAGTCCTTTATCTTAGACGAAATATTCTTCCTAAGCAGATCTACCTTTTATTCTTTAGTCTTGTTTGCTTTTATTACTAACTTATTAAGCTCTGCTTTCTAGGATTAGTAATTGCACTTGCCTTAGTTTAAGGTGTCTAATTTATTCTTAGCCGCTTGGGTTATATCTATAGTCTTATAGTACTTCTTTATATACGCAAACATAGACTCTTGGTTAGAGAAGGCCTATTTACTTAGGTTGTTTGGGTATATATATAGCATATTAAGGCCATGCTTAACATAGTTATAAGCCTTATCTATCAGCATGTCTAATATATAGAGGACTTCGTCCATTAGGGTCTTAAAGCACTTTGCATCTCTATAGAAAACGCCTTGGATCTTTATTTCCCATATTTTAAATTTTTCTTACTTTTTAGTTGGCAATCCCTTGCTATTAAATAGGGTAGGGTCTTTTACTTCACGCTTTTTTCTACGGGGCTTAGCTAGGGGAGGAGAGCTAGTAGCGGTGTTCTTATTGGCAATAGTTTAAGTAAGTATAGTGATCTAAGAGCTTAGGCTTTGTATAGTCTCAGTATATGCCAAAGCTTGCTGTTTGTATTGCTTTATACGTAGTTTAAGTGTCTTAAGGGAGTTAATTCTGTATTAAGCTTCTTTAAGTTAGGACTTTATAGTCCGGCCTTTATTATAGAGTGTTTAGAGACCGCTCTTAACGCTAGTTAAAAGGGTTATATATATAGAGAGGTGCTGAAATGTTCCTGCCATATTAAGGTTCTTAGGGTACTCTGGACCACTCCTAATTGCCTAGGCAATGTTGGTATAGGAGGTATTAAAGAGGCGGGCGAGCGCTTCGCGTGTATTCGCTAATAGGGTATTCTGGTTACCCATTTTAGGGGATCTAGGTAGGGTAATTAAAATCTATAAGGCTGGCTGTAATGCTAAGATTGTCTAGAACAATACTAAGATTATTTAAAACTATACTAAGATTGTCTGGGACTGTGGTATAGTATTGTTGGTCGCGCTAGGTCGCGATTATACTGGGAAAATAGAGACAGTGGGCTAGGGAGAATAAAGATCGCAATAGGGCGCAAGAGGAGATACCATAAACTGTCACAGTGCTATAATGCTAATAGGCTGAATAACTACATTGTGGTATAAAGAGGAGAAGGAGGTAAAAGGGGGTATTGTATATAAATAGTAGGGGCAGCCGCCAAGGCGCTAGTAGTGGGCCAGCCAACAGTAGGAAACAGTACGAGATAGTACGCGTTAGGACTGTGCCGTGACAACTTCTTAGGTGTTGGACTATAATAGCGTTATAGACTTCCTTATAAATCTCTATAAGGACTTCTGTTTCTAATTATCCCCTAAGCCCCTCTACTTTTTCTATATTTAGTTATATTATAATTATATACCTAGTTGTTATCTTAAGGGGGTTAAGTTCCCTATACTATAAAAGCGCAGCTACAGCGGCCTAGGTACAGTTCGCCGGTAAAAAGGGGTTTTATTTGTTTTTAATTTTACTTAGCTATTAGAGGATTTAATTAAGGGATTGCTAGAGGGGCGCCTAAGGGACGCTAGACTAGCGGAGCCATTCTGCTAGCTATATTAGTTTATTATAGCTAACGGTTGCTCCCCCGTAATTGCGGATACTAAACGCGTCTAATAGGCTTTATATTTTGTCAGATGCCTTCTTAATAGAGATATTTCCGCTTTATGGTATGGTATTCGCCCGTTCTTGTTGTGGAGGGCCATTGCTAGGCGTGGTTCTGGCGGTCGCGCGCGAGTGCAAACCACCGTTATTCGACATATGCCTCCCCTGCGATGTAGGCATCTTAGGGGGATTCTCTAGGTGTTTTTCGGGGTTCTTTTTGGTTGGTTTTGGTCTTTTTGGGCCGGGTGCAGCAAGAGCTCCCAAATCTAAATAGAATCAATTTTTTTGCTAGGTATATTAGTAAGTTAATTATCCAGCTAAAGATATACCTTTATATTGTATTATGCATATTTAGCTAGTAATACTCATATTAAAGCAGTTTTAGGGTTTTTTCTTAGCCTAGGTAACTAGCTACTAGTAGGTCATGTATATATTTAAGGAGCTTAAGCTTAAGCTTGTCGTAGTTAGGTATAATTAGGCGGTTTCTATAGTATAAGCGGTCTCTATAAGCTTTATATTTACTTAAAGAAATCTTTTTAGAGCGTCTAATACCACCTTAAATTAGCTTAAGCGTCTCTTAAATAAACTCGTTATTTAGGTATTTATTAACTATTATCTGTTTAATTAATTAATTGGTTATTTTAAGGATATATATTATAACGTCTTTAATAGAAGGGTTAAATAGCTTAGGGTAAAGTAGGGTTTAGTTACAGTAGGTATGCGCTTTTTCCTATACTAGTATATTTTATAAATATTGGGATAGAGTATTAGATTTTTAACCTTAAACGCCTAGGTAGTATATAATTAAGAATTAGAAATAAAATAGATATTTTAACTAGCGGGCTTAACAATAACTTAGCTGTTTTATAGTTATAAAGTACTATAAATTCTTATGGTTGCTTAGGACCTTAATTAGAAATCTGGCGCCTTCTAGTTTAGGTTACCATTATTTAAAATATCTAATAATAGCTAATAATTCCTTATTATAGATCTCGTAGTTATATTTACCTAGACTTAGTTATTTTAAGAAGTATACTATAGGGTATAGGACCCCCTTTTTATTATACTATGATAAAATGCCTCTAGTAATATAGTTGGATAAATTAGCTTTTATAATACTCTTTTAGTTTAGGTTAAAGTATTAGAGTATAGGTGTAGTAGTAAATATAGCTTTTAAATAGGCAAAGGCCTTTTTAGATTCCTTATTAAAGATAAAGGCTTTATTCTTTTAGGTTAGAGCTATAAGGGGCGACATTAAAGCGGAGAAGTTGTTAATAAACTATTAGTAGAAGTTAGTAAATCCTATAAAGGCTTTTACGTCCTTAAAATTTTTAGGTTCTTACTAGTTTATAATTACTTTAATCTTCTTTAGGTTTATATATATACCATTTATAAAGATAATAAGTTTAAGGTATAGAACTTCCGTTTTATAGAATTTATATTTATCTATATCTAATTATAGGCTAGCTCTATATAGGGCTTCTAAGATAAGGTTAACGTATTTCTTATATTTAGTTAGGTTATTGCTATATATTAGGATGTTATTAATATAAGTAATACAGAAAACGTCTAGGTAAGGTTGTAGGGTATTTATTAGCGACTTAGTTAATTAAGGCACGAGCACGGCAAGAGGGACGCGCAAGCCTATACAATTGGTAGTTTATAAACGAGGATCTAAAGCTGGAGAAAGGAAAGGGGAAAAACGGAAGCACCGCTCGAAGTTATATACAATTCTCTAGTCACGTGACGGCACTTTGCCATCACGTAATAGCAATTTGCGGCAATCTGCGGCAATGTGCCAGCGCCATAACATTACCCCCCCTTCCAAAAAAGCCTGCCCTTAGGCTTTGTATATCCATATTATTTCCGTGGGGTGTTCTTATCTATATGCTTAACAGGTAGCTTATTATCTTCGCTATACTAGCATTCTATCTACTTGTTTAGATACCTTAGGGGTTCTAGCTTGTTAGGGTATTAATTATAGAACTCTTTAAGCTTCTAGGGGCAACCTATAAAGTTCTAGCCGGGGTACTAGGTTGGGTCTAGATCGTAACCTTTCTATTAAATATAGTATTTTAACGTTCCTCGTACTAGTTTACAGGCTAATATTTTATTAACTTCCTATTTATTGTCGCTATTAACTTAAATTGGTAGTAGAGGCTTATTCTTTTGTCTAGGTAGTAGGTTATTTGCAGCTTTCTATAGCTTATCTAGTAAGAAAATAGGGTGGACTTTAATTAAGTCTAGGAGTTTAACCTTATATAAGTTGCCTTCTTTATTAAGGATCTTATATAGTCCTGCTATCTTATAGTCTAGCTTACGGCTAGGCCGTTCTATTTTTTAGTTCTTTGTTATAACCTAGACCTTATTACCTATAGTAAAGTTAGGCTCGTGCCTGTGCTTATTTACCTACTATTCCATAGGCCTTCTTTAGGTTCTTATAGGCTACCACCTATACTTCTTCTAAGCGTCTAGTATACTACTATGCTTTCTTATAAGATAGTTTTTCGCGTATAGTTTGTGGTCCTTTTAGTCTCTCCTAGTTAAAGCTTATATAGGGTAAGTATCCTATTTCTAGCTAAATAGGTGCAAACCCTATAGAGTTATAGGGTAGGGTTGCCTAGGCGTAGTCTATTATGGGTAGTAGTTCGCCCTAATTATCCTAAAAGTAGTTAATAAAGGGCTGGAGTCTCTAGTCTAAGTATTAATTTATAATCTCTGTTTAACCGTCTGTTTAGGGGTAGTATGCTATAGAGAGCTTTAGCCTAATACCTAGGATCCGGGTGAACTTATTCTAGAAGGCTAATATAAACTGCAGTCTATAGTTGGATACGATAGTATCTAATGGTCTGTAAATTTAGTAGATATAGTGGATATACAGTTAGGCCGCCTCTTTAGTATTAATATTTTTACAATAGGGGATTAGGAATAGGCGCTTACTAAAGCGGTTAACTAGAATTATAACTATACTACATCTATCGTGGTCTATAGGTAACTTATAAAAGTCTATAGAGATATGCTGCTAGGGGCGTTCTAGTATTAGGAGTGGCTTTAATAGCCCTAGGGTCTTATCTTGTGGAATTATAGACCTATAGCAGTCGTTGCAGTTCTATATATAGCGGTTAATATCTATAACTATTCCGGGCTAGTAGTAGCGGTCACTAATAATCCTATAGGTTTTATTTTTTCTAGGGTAAGCTGTAGAGACCTAGGTATATACTTTAGTAATAAGCCGAGTCCGTAGGTTCTGTTCCTCTGCTACTACTAGCTATTCCTAATACTTAAGTAATCTATTTTTGAGGGACTATAGGCTGGTAATATTCTTTGCCTTTTTACGGTATTCCTGTAAGGAAGAGGCTATACGGTTTACCTATAGTAATTTATTAATAAAGTTAAATCCTAAGGGGTTAATAGGATATATCTTAGCACCTAAGAAGTCTATACTTAGTTCTGCCTATATCTAGGGGTTAAAGTGCTCTAGTTATAGTAGTATCTAGGTCTGTAATAAGATCTTCGCAGCTACCTAGTTACCTAGGTCCTATTTACGCCTTATAAGAGCATCCGCACGGTTTATAGCGCCTGGTCTATATATAATTAAAAAGTTAAACTAAGATAGGATATCTACCTAGCGTACCTGCTGGGCCATAAGGGCCTTAGTTATTATAAAGTATTCTAGGGCCTTATAATCCAAAACTACCTTAATAGGCTTAGGGGACCCCTCTAGCTATATACGCTAGTGCTAAAAGCTAGAGATAATAGCCAGCATTTCTTTATTATAGATATGGTAGTTTAGCTTAGCATCTATTATAGTCTTTAAATAGTATGCCATGGAGTGCTATTCTCCATCCAGTTGCCTCTAGGAGAAAATACCAGCTATTACGCTATCTAAGGCATCAGTTTCTAGCATTAAAGGCCGTTTTAGGTTAAAGTAGGTAAGTAAAGGAGCTAATACCAGCCGTTTTTTAAGCTTATTAAAGGCCTGTATATATATAGCGTTAAAGTGAAATAGCTAGTCTTTTCTAGTAAGGTGGTTAAGAGGCCGGGTAATCCTACTGTAGTTCTTAATAAAGCGTTAGTAGAAGTTATAGAAACCTAAAAATAATTGCACCCCCTTTACGGTCCGTGGGGGTGTCCACTGGTTAATTACAGCCATTTTTTCCAGGTCTGCCTTAATTCCGTCCGTACTAATAATAAACCTTAGGTACTTAGTGCGCTTAACACTAAATTCTAACTTTTTAATATTGGCCTAGAGACTAGCTTTGCGGAGCTATTATAGGACTTTATAGATATGCTCCTTATATTCCAGTTTATTCTTAGAGTAAATTATAATATTATCTAGGTAGGCTGTATAGAAGTTATTAAGGTAGTTAAAGAGTACGTTATTTATATACCGTTAGTATATAGCTGGGCTGTTAATTAGTCTAAAAGGTAGTACTTTGCATTTATATAATCTGTAGCGGGTTTAAAATATAGTAAAATCTTTAGATTTAGGGTCTATTCTAATCTGGTAAAAGGCCTAGCGGATATTAAGCTTTATGAAGATCTTAGCCTTACTTATACAGGCTAGTGTTTCTTTAAGTAAGGGTAGCGGATATTAGTCTTGACGGGTTATATAATTTAGTTTATAGTAGTTAATGCAAAAACGGAGTCCGCTATTAGGCTTTTTTATAAAGAGAATAGGTGCGGCAAAGGGGACTTGGCTAGGCTTAATAAAGCCCTTATTAAGATTATTAATAAGGTACTGCTTAGTAGCCTATAGTTTATTAGTAGATTACTAGCGGAGGGGGCTATAGCTAAGGGTGTTTTCTTTATCTGGCTTAATTTTAATTTTGTGGTCGTACGGTTAGTAAGGCGGTAGTATATTAGATGCTGCCTTAGAGAATATATCTTTAAATTCCTAATATTAACAGAGTAGTTTTTATTCTACTAGATCCTTATCTATAAGCTTACTTTCCCCACTAAGCTAGTTATAGGCTAAAGCTTTCTTGTCTTTAATAATCTAATTAATTTTATATAAGCTAGTTATAAAGACAATGGTATTAGGCCGTATTAAGCTCTGGTAGAATCCTATAGCGCTAATATAGCAGATATTAACTAGTGGGAGGCCTATAGGTTTCTTTATGGACGTTCCATAGACTATATTCTGCGGCTAAGGGTTTATAACCCTCCTTAGCTCCTATTCCATCTTCTATAAGTTATCTTTCCGGTCTATACATTTAATATAGCATCTAATATTCCTTGCTGTTCTTTATAGCTATATAGGGCCTAAGCTAGCTAGCTTATTACTAACTTCCTAGGTTTTTAGTATTGGCGGCACAATATTAGTAGTTTGGGGGCGGCGTAGTATGCGGACCCGTTGCGGATTAAGCTATATATCTTTTTTAAAGGCCTGGTCTCTATATATAGCATTAGCCTAGTAAATAGTGTCTACCTATAGCTATATAAGGTTTTCTATTATAATGCTAATTTCTTTTATAAAGGAAGGGGTTAGAGGTAGGGTTTTAGGCTAAATAAGCCGTCTACTCTATACGTTAAGCTATAAGCCTAAATAGGCTAGCCATTTTCTTCCTAAAATTATATTATAGCTTCTTAGGTCCGTAATAAGCAAGGGGATATTATACTACCTTTGTCCGTTAATATAGAGGTAAATCCGCAAGATCGTTATAATAAGTGGCCCTATTTATCCGTTATACCCATAAATAGGAATTGGTTTAGGCGGTTCTTTAAGGGGTATATTTAGAAAATTAGCTAGCTTTATAGTATACTAGGTGTCTATTAAGGCGAAGGCATTTGCTTTAGAGTTAGCTAAAGCAGAGGTTAAAACTTAATATCTATTATAAAATAAAGTATAAGGGATAGTGTAGCTTTTTCCACTAACTAGCCAACCCAGATTAATATGTAATATATTAATCCCTTTTAACCCTAGAGAGGAGTCTTTCTCTAGGGTTTCTCTTTTTCTAACTCTATACTATCCTCCTAAATTAATAGAACCTTATCTACTTTTATATATGTTAGGTAATCCTTTATAATATAGCCCTTCTAGCTATAAGAGAAGCAAGCTCCCTAATTACTAAGGGCCTATATATAGGGGTTGCTATATATAGGCCGAGCATTTACTAGACCTATGGTAGGACTAGCTGTATAACTAGCTACTAAATTAATGGCAGGCTGTATAGCCAGTGCTATAGGGGTTGTAGATCTTACTAGGGCGCTGCGGCCTGTTCTAGTAGTACTTATATTCTAGTTGGCAGAGCTTCTAGTCTTATACTGCTTAGTATATGCCTTAATTTAACAGAGGCCCTAGTTAATAGCTAGGCATTAGTCTATAAGTTTCTTAAGTGTCTGTATAGTAGTATAAACTGGCAGTATAGCGCGCTATAGGTCTAAGGTAAGTTTATTAAAGAGGTCTAGTATTAAATCTTCCTGGGGGATTTAAGCCTGTCTAGCTAAGTATAGAAAGCGGGTTTAAAAGGCCGAGAAGGTCTCTGTCGTTTTTATATTTAGGCTTTTATAATTAAGCCGGGCGTTCTATACTTTAAAGGGGTCCTTATAAATAGAAGATAGGTAGTTAATTATCTCTTCTTTAGAGAGGAAGGGGTCTACTAAGTCCTAGGCGTATTATAGACGTAGGTATATCTATACATTACCACCAGTGCAGCTAAAGATATATACCATTTTAGCTTAGGCATTAGGAAAGTGGTCTATATTAACTTTAAGCTTATCCTACAGTTAAAGCTTCCAGTTATTAAATATAGGGTTAGTTCTATCTATAAGCAATAGGGGGTCTATAACCTTTACGGATTGCAATAATGCTAATACTATACGTTGGGCTAGGGCCTTAAGGACTGTAGCAAGCCTCTAGGTGTCTAATAATTTATTACTAAGCGTAGGGGTATCTCTAGTTTTAAGCAGCTCTTAAAGCCGTTTAATTTTAGCATTAGCTCCTATAAGCTCTTCTTAGGGGGTTAAGACGGCAACTATTTTACTATTAGAGGTATTTGCGGGTCCTATAGCGGCTTTACTAGCTACTATGTTTCTTAGCATAGTGGTAGGGGTACTAGGTAATTTCTGGTATTTGTTTATTTTCTAGGGTTCTGGTCCATATATATTCCATTCTTTAGGTTTCGCGTTCTATTTATATTCTTTTAGTTCTGGTAATATCCTTAGGGTCCTATTCTGTTTCCTTATTCTATTTATAGTTTTATAGATATTTTTAAGTTTCTTCTTAGGAAGAGAGAGTAGTGACGAGCTTTAGATAATGTTAGTAACTTAGTTAATCAAGGCACAAGTACGGCAAGAGGAACGCGCAAGCTTATATAATTAGTAGTCTATAAACAAGGATCTAAAGCTAGAGAAAGGAAAGGGGAAGAACGGAAGCACCGCTTAAAGTTATGTACAATTCTCTGGTTACGTGACGGCACTTTGCCATCACGTAACGGCAATTTGCGGCAATCTGCGGCAATGTGCCAGCGCCGTAACAGTATTATTTATAAAGTATTAGAATAAACTTAAGGTATTTATAAGGCCAAACGGCGTTACTAAGTATTTAAATAGTCTGTATTTAGTATAAAATATAGTAAGCTATTTATCTCCTTTTATAATATAGAGGCGGTTAAATATATAGATAAGGTTAAATTTTGTGTAATAGTAAGCCTTATATTACGGCGCTAGTAGAAAATAGTAGATTATAGTAGACAATTATAAATGGTTGTAGATAGTTGCAGACAGTTATAGACGGTTTTAGATAGTTATAGTTACGTAACTTAAGGGCCGCATAAAACCTAAAGTGGTACTACTATTCTTCTCCTTTTCTTTCTTTAGCTTTGGATCCTTATTTATAGACAATCCAATTATATAGGCTTGCGCGACCCTCTTGCCGTACTTATACCTTAATTAACTAAGTCGCTAACATTATCTAAAGATTATACTACTCTTTTTTCCTAAGAAAGGAACTTAAATATATCTATAAGGCCATAAATAGGATAAGGACACAAAATAGGACCTTAAGGATATTACTAGGGCTATAAGAATAGGACAAAACTTTAAGAACTAAAGGAATATAAATAGAATATAAAACTTAAGAATAGGATATATACAGACCAGAACCCCTAAAAAAATAAAAAAATACCAGAAATTACCTAATACCCCTACTATTATACTAAGAAATATAATGGCTGGCAATGCCGCTATAGGACCTATAAATACCTCCAATAGTAAAATAGTTACCGTCTTAACCCCCTAGGAAGAGCTTATAGTAGCTAATACTAAAATTTAACAGCTTTAAGAGCTGCTTAAAACTAGAGACACCCCTATACCTAGTAAGGAGTTATTAGATACCTAGAGACTTACTATAGTCCTTAAGGCCCTAGTATAATATATAGTATTAGTATTATTACGGTCTGTAAAGGTTATAGACCCCCTATTACTTACAGACGGAACTAGCTCTATATTTAATAATTGGAAGCTTTAACTATAAAATAAGCTTAAAGTTAATATGGACTACTTCCCTACTACTTAAGCTAAGATGGCCTATATCTTTAGCCGTACCGGCAGGGATATATAGATATATCTATGTCCATAATACGCCTAGGACTTAGCAAACCCCTTCCTCTCTAAAGAAGAGATAATTAACTACTTATCTTCTATTTATAAGGACCCCTTTAAGATATAAAACGCCCGCCTTAATTATAAAGCCCTTAATATAAAAACAATGGAGACCTTTTTAGCCTTTTAGACCCGCTTTCTATACCTAGCTAGCTAAGCCTAAATTCCCTATAAATATTTACTATTAAACCTATTTAATAAGCTTACCTTAGACCTATATCGAGCTATGCTGCTAGTCTTTATTACTATATAGACGCTAAAGGAACTAATAGACTAGTGCTCAGCTATTAATTAAGGCCTCTGTTAAATTAAGGTATATACTAAGCAGTATAAAGCTAGAAACTCTTTAAATTAGACTATAAGCGCTATAAGAACGGCCTATAGTGCCCTAGTATAATTAGCAACCCCTATAGCACTAGCTATACAGCCTACTATTAATTTAGCAGCTAGCTATATAGCTAGCCCTATTATAGGTCTGGCGTATACTTAGCCTATATATAATAACCCCTATAAATAGGCCCTTAGTAATTAAGGAGCTTACTTCTTATATAGCTAGAATGACTACTTTGCTAAAGACTGCCTAATAAAGGTAAAAATGGATAAAGTTCTAATAATATAGGAGGATAGCGCGGAGTTAGAAAAAGAGGAACCCTAGAGGAAGACTCCTCTCTAGGGTTAAAAGGGATTAATATATTATATATTAATCTAGGTTGGCTAGTTAGTAGAAGAAGCTATACTATCCCTTATACTTTATTCCGTAATAGATATTAAGTTTTAACCTCTGCTTTAGCTGACTTAGAAGTAAATACCTTTACCTTAATTAATATAAAGTATACTATAAAACCGGCTAACTTTTTAAATACGCCTTTAGAAGAACTGCCTAAGCTAATTTTTATTTATGGGTATAATAGACAGGTAGGACTACCTATTATAACTATCTTGCGGATTTATCTCTATGTTAATAGATAAAGGCAATATAATATCCCTTTCTTTATTATGGACCTTAGAAGCTATAATATAATCTTAAAAGGAAAATAGCTAGCCTATTTAGGCTTATAGCTTAATATATAGAATAGATAGCTTATTTAACCTAAAACTATACCCCTAATACTTTCCTTTATAAAAGAAATTAGTACTATAATAGAGAACCTTATTTGGCTATAGATAAACACCATTTACTAGGCTAACGCTATACGTAAGGACTAAGCTTTTAAAAAGGACGTATAGCTTAACCCGCAACGGATTTATATACTATGCCGCCCCTAGACTACCTATATTATGCTACCTATACTAAAGATTAAAAAAGTTAGTAAAAAGCTAGTAGAGCTCCCTATAGGGAACTTAGGCCCTATATAGCTATAAAGAATAGCAAGGAGTATTAAACGCTATATTAAATATATAGACTAAAAGGACAACTTATAGAAAATAGAATATAAGCCAAGGAAGATTATAAACCCTATACTATAAAATACGGCCTAATAAAAGTCTATAAAGAAACTCACGGACCTTTCCCTAGTTAATATCTGCTATATTAGCGCCTAGGATTCTACTAGAACTTAGTTTAACCTAATACTATTACCTTTACTACTAGCTTATATAAAATTAATTAAATAATTAAGGAAAAGGAAAGCAAGCTTAGTAGATAGGAAAGTGGGCTTATAGATAAGGAGCTAGCAGAACAGAAACTACCTATTAATACTAAAAGTTTAAGGATATATTCTTTAAGGTAGTATCTAATATGCTTTTACCTTACTAACTATATAACTATAAGATTAAGATTAAGCTAAATAAGGAAAATATCCTTAGCTATACCCCCCTCTATAAATAATCTATTGCCAAATTATAGGCCACTAAGTAGTATCTTATTAATAACCTGGTAAAGGGGTTTATTAAGCCTAGATAGGCCCCTTTCACCTCCCCTATTCTCTTTACTAAAAAGCTAAATAGAGGACTTTATTTCTATATTAACTACTATAAGCTTAATAACATAACCCGCAAAGACTATTACCTACTAACCCTACTTAATAAAACACTAGCCTAAATAAATAAAGCTAAGGTATTTATAAAGCTTAATATCTATTAGGCCTTCTACTAAATTAGGATAAACCCCAGATCTATAGATATTACTATATTTTAGACTTAGTATAGTTATATAAATATAAAGTACTTCCTTTTAGACTGACTAACGGACTAGCTATATACTAACAATATATAAATAATGTACTCGTTAATTATCTTAATAACTTCTATACAGCCTACCTAAATAGTATTATAATTTACTTTAAGAATAAGTTAGAATATAAGGAGTATATTTATAAGGTCCTATACTAGCTCTATAAGGCTAGCCTCTAGGCTAATATTAAGAAGTTGGAATTTAGCATAAAGTATATAAAGTATTTAGGGTTTATTATTAGTATAGACGGAATTAAGGTAGACCTAGAAAAGATGGCCGTAATTAATTAGTGGGAACCACTATAGACTATAAAAGGGATATAGTTATTCTTAGGCTTCTATAACTTCTACTAACGCTTTATTAAGGACTACAGCAGAATTACTTGGCCTTTTAGCCACCTTACCCAAAAGAACCAACACTTCTACTTTAATACTATATATAGGCAGGCCTTTAATAAGCTTAAGAAACAGCTAATCTCCGCCCCTTTACTCGCCCACTTCCACCTAGAATGGCCCTTAAGGCTAGAGACCAATTTTTTAAATAGCGTAGTAGCTAGTTTTTTTCCCCTAAAGCAACTAGACGGAGAATAGCACCCTATTGCATACTACTTAAAGACTTTAATAGATGCTAAGCTGAACTACCCTATCTATAATAAAGAAATGCTAGCTATTATCTCTAGCTTTTAGCACTGGCGCGCGTAGCTAGAAGGGACCCCTAAGCCTATCTAAGTAGTTTTGGATTATAAGGCCCTAGAATACTTTATAATAACTAAGGCCCTTATAGCGCGGTAAGCGCGTTAGGCGGATACCCTATCCTAGTTCCACTTCCTAATTATGCAGACGCTCTTATAAGGCGTAAATAGGACTTAGATAATTAGATAGCCGCGAAGATCTTATTATAGACCTAGACGCTACTATAACTAGAGCACCTTAACCCTTAAATATAGGTAGAGCTAAATACAGACTCTTTAGACGCTAAGATATATTCTATTAACTCTATAGAACTTAACCTTATTAATAAACTACTATAGGTAAACTATATAGCCCCTTCTCTATAGGAGTACTATAAAAAGATAAAGGACGCTATAAGCCTATAGTTCCTTAAAAACGGACTTCTTAAGTACTATAAATGGCTAGTAGTAGTAGAGGAATAGAACTTATAGACTTAGCTTATTACGGAAGCGTATACCTAGGTCTTTATAGCCTACCCTAGAAAAATAAAGACCTATAAAATTATTGGCAACCGTTACTACTAGCCTAGAATGGTTATAGATATTGATCGCTATATATAAAACTATAACAACTGCTATAGGTCTATAATTCCATCAGATAAGACCCTAGGACTATTAAAACTACTCCTAATACTAGAGCGCCCCTAGTAGTATATTTTTATAGATTTCTATAAGCTACCTATAGACCGTAACAGATATAATATAGCTATGGTTATAGTTAACCGCTTTAGCAAGTGCCTATTCTTAATCCCTTATTATAAGAATATTAATGCAAAAAAGGCGGCCTAACTATATATCTACTATATCTACCAAATTTACGGACTACTAGATACTATTATATCTAATTATAGGCTATAGTTTATATTAGCTTTTTAGAACAAGTTTACCTAGATTTTAGGCATTAAGCTAAAGCTTTCTATGGTATACTACCTCTAGATAGATAGCCAGACAAAGATTATAAACTAGTATTTAGACTAAACACTCCAACCCTTTATTAACTACTTTTAGAACAATTAGGCTAAACTGCTACCTCTAATAGACTACGCCAAGGCTACCCTACCCCATAACTCTATAGGATTTATACCTATTCAGCTAGAAATAGAGTATTTACCCTATATAAGCTTTAATTAAGAAAGACTAAAAGGGCTATAGACTATATATAAAAAACTATCTCATAAGGAAGTATGGTATTACGCTAAACGCTTAGAAGAGGCCTGGAAAGTAGCCTGTATAAACCTAAAAAAGGCCTAAAAGTTAATAGAATAGTAGATAAATAAGTATAGGCGTAAGCCTGACTTTACTGTAGGTAATAAAGTCTAAGTTATAATAAAGAACTAGAAAATAGAATAGCCTAGCTATAAGCTAAACTATTAAATAGCAGAACTGTATAAGGTCTTTAAAAAAAGAAGCAACTTTTATAAAGTAAAGCTCCCAGATTTAATTAAGGTCTACTTTAAATTCTTACTAGATAAGCTATAAAAAGCTATAAATAACCTATTGCCTAGATAAAAGAATAAACTGCCCCTACTAATTTAAGTTAATAGTAATAATAAATAGGAAATTAAAGAAATATTAGCCTATAAACTTATAAGGGGAATGCTAAAGTATTATATTAGTTAGAAAGGATATAACCTAGACCCTACTAAGTACCCTATATAGAACTTTATAGATAGTCCCTATAAGCTTAAAGAATTCTATAACTAATACCCTAATAAGCCTAGACCCCTAAAGTACCTTAATAAGTAGATAAAGTGCTAGTATAGTAAAGATAATAAGCCTAGACCCCTAAAGTACCTTAATAAGTAGATAAAGTGCTAGTATAGTAAAGATAATAAGCTGCCTATTAAGCATAAAGATAAGAATACTCTATTATAACAGGACTAGCCCAGTTACAGTAGGAATGTCTCAGTGAAACACTCAACAGATAAATTCCAACGCTTTAATTAAATTCTGCCAAATTCTACCAAGTTAATTAAATTCTGCTAAATTCCGCCAACTCAATTAATTTCCACTAAATTCCACTAATGTAATGGAATTTAGTTAAAACCTATTGAAATCCGCGTGGGCTTATGCCTATACGTCTGCTACTAAGACCCCAAATATTTAGTTACAAGTTTCCTATATTCCTTTCTCTTCTTTACACAACGTTTTATACTCTACAAGAGCTATATACCCTTAGATTTAAATAGAATTTATATTATTCCTTTAAATCTTCCCTAAAGCCTCTTCGCGCCCTTATATTATATTACATTAAAATAACTACTATTAAAATGGCAAACGAACCCAAATCCGCTTTAATAACCATAAATATTATATCCCTAGTTAGGGAATAGTTAACTATAATATAACAGTCCTTTACAGATACCCTAGCTTAGCAGTGGGCTATACTGGAAGCCTAATATTAGTAATTAATAGAAGCACTCCACAAAGAACTTTATAATATTAAGGTACTTATATTAGAGACCCTAATAATAACGCCTATAAATAAGATTAAAGTAACCATATCTAAACCTAGCCCGTTAAATGCGAATACTAAGCCAGCAATAGTAGCTTAACCCGTGTCTATAATAAATTTAATACCTACTATAAAATCTAAAAAGCTTCCTAATCCTCTAATATTTAATAGAAATTAAAACAACCTACGTCCCTTTATAACTAAGCTCCATTTTAAACTTTTAATAAACTATAACTAATACCCTACTAAAGCTAGCAAGGTTAGCTATGGAATATCTTATTTAAATAAAGACGCTATACGTACTATAGATCTATTCTTCCATAACAGCACCTTTATTAATTTTAAAATCTTTATCTTTCTACTAGAATAAATATATAATAACGCCAGCTACAAACATACAGCTGTCACTAAACTTAAAAACCCGTAATAACAAAATCGAGACTTCACCAACTTCTTTTCAGAATTTTTAGGCCTTATTAGCAAACTAGATTAGAATAAAACTGCTAGAGTTGCTACCCTTTAATAAGCTATCTTAGATAAAATTAAAGCCTAGTTAGTAGGTAGGGAACTACCAAAAAACCTATCTAAATTTGCTATAATATGTTAACGAATTAACAAGGACCTTTAATACAATAAGCAGACTTATTCTCTAAAGTTAACTATACCTTACATTTAAAATACCATAAACCCGGTATATACCCTAAAGCACGATCCGTCTCCAAAATCTAAAAGCCCTATATATAACCCTATAGACCTTAATGCCACCTAATCCTATGCACCCTTAGGAATTAATAAATAAAAAACTTAAGCCATAAATGGAGAATGCTTTAGATATGGTAAAAAAAAAATTATTTAAAAGCATTGCCGAACTTACCCCTTTAAAAGGGTCCGCTATAGTTCCTCCCGTTTCTTAAATTATACCCGCTCCTTAAGTTATACTCATTTCTTAAATTATACCTACTTTATAAATTATACTTAGACGCCATAAAGTATCTCGCCTTTAGTTAACTTAGAAAACAAATCATCCTAAGGCCAAGTCGCGCCTTAGGATAAAAAGTGGAAGAGTATAAGTGTCTAGGCTCTTCCAGCGCTAATATATAGCATAACTCCCTTAATATACTTAGCGAAATTTAAATACTTAAAAAATGGAAGAAGGTATAAATCCTAATAGATAGCGGAGCCACTAGCATGGGCTTTATTAATATAAACTATATAAAAACTCAACGCCTAAATTTAAAGAAACTTAATAAGCCCTAAGGCCTATAAGGCTTTAATAGCAAACCCTTAATACATAGCAAAATAACGCACTACGTTCTAGTAAAAATGCGGATAGGTAAACACCTTAAATACATCTCCCTGTTTATAATACCCTTAAAGCAATATAAAGTTATACTCGGACATAGATAGCTAAAATAATATAACCCTTTAATTAGCTAGGTTAAAGAAATATTAAAGTTCTATATAACTTACTACTAAAGCTATTACTTAGAATACTATATGCCCTATAAATATACATATAACCATTTAAATATAATATAATATAAATTACCCTTACTATAAACCTTAAAATAAGACGACAAAGCTATAACTGCTAATTATAGCAAAGAATATAAAGATGTTTTATTAAAACCTCTTAAAATTCGGATAATACAAGCCATACCCTTTATTTTGTTAGCAAAAAGACAAGATTATAAAATCTTTGCTATAACTATAGAAGATATTAAGAAAGTACTAGAACCAAAATAGTATATTAATCCTTAACCTCTTATACCTAAAGAGTACTATAACCTAATTAACAAGTTTAAAAAATAATTTATAGACCAACTAGCCCCGCATTAAGATAAGTACGATTTTAAGATAAAACTTAAGCCTAGCATAATACTAAAGTTCGGTCCGCTATATAGTATATTATAGGAAGAATTGCTTATAATATAATAATACCTTAACAAGCATCCAGAAAAAGGATTTATTCGCCTAGTTAATCTCTATTTGCCTTACCTATACTATTTATTAAAAAGTCAGGAGGAGGCTTAAGATTCTATATTAATTATTAAGCTCTAAATATAATTATAATTTAAAACCAATATCCAATTCCCCTAATTTAAGAGACGCTTAACTATTTAGTAAAGGCACGGTACTTTATAAAGCTTAATATAGTTACAACCTTTAATAAAATCCGTATATAAGAAGGAGATAAAAAGTATATAGCTTTTTATATACAATGGGGACTCTTTAAATACCTAGTAATACCATTTAGCGTAAAAAACGGTCCTAGTATATTTTAGCAATATGTTAATAATATGCTTTATAAATTCCTTAATATATTTATTACCATATATATTAATAATATCTTAATCTACTTGTCCTTGCTTTTTAAACATTAGAAATATATTAAAATGGTCCTTAAATGCCTATAAGATGCGGGCCTATAATATAATATTAAGAAATACAAGTTCCATGCGTCTAAGGTTATATACTTAGGCTTAATAATATCCTATAACGGAATTAAAATAAACCTTAAAAAAGTCATCGCAATTATAAACTAGAAAAGCCCTAGCAACATATAAGATATTTAAGAATTTTTAGAATTTACAAATTTCTATTAATAATTTATTAACCACTTCTTAGAAACTGCTTAGCCGTTAGTAAACCTAATAAAAAAAATATAAAATTTAAATAAACCACTAAATGCGAATAAGCTTTTAATAACTTAAAGTATTATTTTATAACTACTCTAATTCTTACCTACTTTAACCCTAACCTTAAATATATTATTAAAACAGACTTATCCAATTATGCGCTAGGGGGAGTGTTATTATAATATAATAAGGACGGTAAGCTATATCTAGTAGCCTTTCTCTCCTAAAAACTCGCCCCTATTAAATTAAACTATAAAATATATAATAAGGAGCTACTTACAATTGTTAGATATTTTAAACAATAGCGTCCCAAGCTTAAAGGATTGTTGTTCCTAATATATATATTAACGGACCATAAGAACCTGCAGTACTTTATAACTATAAAGCAATTAACGCAGCGCCAAATTCGTTAGGCCGAATACCTCTTATAATTTAACTTTAAGATTATATACTGTTGGGAATACAGGCAAGTTGCCGTTACGTAAGGCAAGTTGCCGTCACGTGTCGCCGCGGCACTAGCGTGGCAAGGAGCCTTAAGCTCCTTACCTTCCTCAAGCAGGAGGAAGAAAAAAAAGGAATAACAATCATTATACTATCTACGAACCGTAGCTACGTGATATCACCTTGTGTTACCAACACCGATTAGTAGTTAACTTCACTATTATACTATAAAGCAGCTAAGTATTCCCAAGAAGAGACGAGCCACTGTACCAGTGCTACTTGTGCTAAAGGAAGCTGTCTTTTACGGTCAGAACTGGTCCTAAACCTTAAATAGAACTCTTCTACGAATCTAAGGATCTAAAGGCTAGAACTGGTCCTAAGCCTTTCCCAGATTACAGATTCTTACGTCTATTATATAGAACAACACGCTTTACAAGTCTTCGCGATTTAAGGCCAAAACTGGTCCTAAGCCCCATAATCGCAGATTCTCATCTAAACGCGTACTAAACGACAATTAACAATCCCTACACTAATAACACCTCCTCTCCTATAACCCTATAACACTTCCCTTCCTCCGAAAATATGGCTAACAACTAGAGAGACTCCTTACCACTAGGGGTAGCTATGTATGCGAAACTCATCGATGAAGATTAGGACGATTTTCCCATTTTTAATACAATAACCTGTACGGCAAAATAAGTTAATGGCTTCCTCCTATACTATATTCTCTTCTACTAAAGTAGACACTACGCCGATATACAACTATAGGAATATTTTAGGGAGGATTTTATAGGATGGACTGCCGATACTTAGGTACTTGGAAATGTTAATATTATCTAGGATTTTTAAGACTTCCTCTATAGGAATGGGGTATATATTACTAAGAATAGTAACCCAATTACTAGTAATATTTAGGCCGTTATTATTAGAATAGAGGAGCCAGTATAGACGGAAACTAAGATTATACGTTAGCTATAGAAACCTAAAACTAACCAATATTCTTTAGAAGGCAACTTTAATTCGTATCTAAACCCCCAGAATGCTACTCTCCTACCTAGAGGTACTCTTCTACCTAGAGGTACTCTTCCTCTACCTCCTCTACTGCCTCTATTTTAGCCAACCAGTAAGCCTCCATTACGAGAAGTCACGAATCTAATAAAGGTATATTTAGACAAAAAAAAAGAAGTTTAGAGAAGAACTATATAACATACTTAGAACAAAACTATAGGTCCTTTACAACTATTGTAACAAGGTTAGAATTTAAGGCCACTAGTACTACCACGCTTTCTCTATCATGTTAAAGGGACAGGCGGCAACATTCTATTATAACTATATTGTGGGTAAAAACTATAGCTTTAATATAATGCTTTAGCTCACTAGAGCTCACTTTAAGACCAATAAGAATTGCTAACTTTATATATCTAAATGGCGGGAGACTATATTCTAGAGAGTTATTACTTCTAACCCAATAAAGACTTATTTAGAGTGCCTTTAATTACTCTTTAATAAACTCTAGAAAATCTAATATAGCCT
>Ga0307507_10000722_pt1 | contig 72489 bp, 32 predicted proteins | sample 7_EM_MG_FD_207223 | JGI IMG/M metagenome (GOLD analysis project Ga0307507, IMG submission 207223) | Populus trichocarpa ectomycorrhiza microbial communities from riparian zone in the Pacific Northwest, United States - 7_EM | ecosystem: Host-associated > Plants > Roots > Unclassified | place... | reverse complement strand
AAAGACATTCTAACTGGTCTCCCTTTAATAGTTATCTAAATAGGTCCTATTTTAAGATTAATAATGCCTCCTCTATAGGCTATCTAATCTCCTAAAATTGTTATAAGTAGATATAGGTGTTCCTTTTGTCTATATAGTAACCCCATTCTTTCTACTACCTTTGGTGATATATAGTTCCTTATTACTCTACTATCTACTAACGCTTCGAACTGCTAATCTTGCTATTTAGCTCTTAAGTTTAGGTATTATCCTTAAATTTTTTTAAGGGTTTAAGGCTCTAATACTAGTTCCCTCTGGTCCTATACACCTCCCCTTTTCCTAACTATTAGCTGCTTAATCCTGCCTATACTTGGTCTAACTTTGGCTAATACTTAGTTTGTTTCTTTTCCTCTATATACTATAGATAAGTATTTTCTAGGCACTCCCACTACTATTGTCCGTCTAGGCATTCTTCTGTAAGGAATCTTTCTGGTTAAAGTATTAAATCTCCTTAACCTTGTACTTCTACTGGGTGCTAACTATGTATATACTTAATATTCCTAAACCGCTTTTCCTCTGGTGCCTAATATATCCTTACTAGGTACTTCCGGTTCTTATCTTTAGGTACTCTATATATATTACATATATTATCCATATAAGCTATCTACAATAGTGTATAATGCGCTGCATGTTTTAGGTTAACTCTTGGTTTATTTTTATTCTTAAGTTTAAACCTATACCTAGTTGACCTAACTACTAGTATCTCTACTACGGGTATTAAGATTTATCGCTTACTTCTCTAGTCCCTAGATCCTTCTTCTAGGTTCCTTAATATTATAATTAATACTCCTTTAATATAACTTATGCGTTTTTCTATAATGGGTTAGTTTTAGACAACTTTTTTATCTAGCCACATATAAAAGTCTTTTTATTTATTACTGTGTTGTTGCCTATACCACTTTCCATATAACTGGTTTAGTGTATATGGTCTATCCATTAGAAAGTACCTTGTTATTACTATATTATAATATCCTTTAGTATATCTTTCTTTAAACCTGGTTAGAATATTTAGATTCTCTTCTTATTCTAATTTATCTAACTATTTTGCCCTAGGTATTCCTGTATTTGGCCTATTAGTAATTCTTTATATGGGTGCTCTGTTTCTTATACAACCTAGTATAGCTGACCTCTTATTTAGCTTCTGCTCTTACTATGTGATAATTCTTGTCCTAAACTTATCTATAGTTTCTTGTTTTCTGCGTCTAGCAGCTAAATCTTTATAGTTGTCTTGCTTTTTAATCCTAGTATTAACTATTTAATCTTTAGGCTGAATACTATATTTACCTAGGATTGCTAATGTTCTTATTTGTTCCCTAAACTTATAGTTCTTAAACTTGCGTTCTATACTTATTCGTTTATTACTAAACTAAGTTACTGCCCTTTTCTATTGGTTTTCGTCTGTTGTGGGTCCTTAGGTGTGTCTTATCTTACTTTAAGAATCTTAAGCTTCTCTTATCTCTTCTTAAGAATCTTAAGCCTGTGGCCTTTTACCTTTATTAAGTAATAAGCTAGCACTAGCAGTTATCTACTTACTTAGTTTTTTCTAAACGTTACTCCTATTATCTTGTGAAGCGATAGAAATTATATCTAATGGTGTTGTAATACCTGTTACTAAACCTTGTTCTGTAATAGTCTTAGTCTTTACTTCTATTTTAACTTCTCTGAGGTCTATATACTCCTAGTAAGCTGCCTTTATTATCTTATTATTGGTAAATGCTTTACCTTTATTAAATTTATTATCTTTAATGTCCAATCTATAAGCTGGTTTGTTGGTTCCTCTAAACTTAGGTAATAATGGCTCCTATAGCTAATAGCTTACGCCGTACTTAGCATTCTTATAAATTCGGTATGCGTTATTATAACAATACGCAAAACTATTAATTAAACATTCTTTTATTCCTTATAGTGCACTATTGTCCCTCTGTATATATGTGCCGTCTGCTGGTCTGGTTCCCTTTACTATATAGTTACTTTAACCACCTTTATAGTCTCTAGCAAAATAACCTTATTTTCCGTAATTTATGTAAGCCCCATCTTTAAACCATTTTTCTTGCTATAGAGTCCGCCTAAATATCTTCTACTACTAAAATCCCTGGTTTAGCCTCTACTCCTAGGTCCTTTAATTACTTAATCCTTAACCTCTGAGTTTCCATAGTTTCTTTTCCCATCTTTAGGTTTTTTTAGTACCACTTAGGTCTATTAGCTCTACGCCATTCTATAGCTTTTAACTCTATATCTGTTATTGCGTACTCTGCGCCTTATATAACTGTAGAACTCTATCTTGCCCTCTCTTAGCTTGTTCCCTTTAGTAGATTCTATTATTAATCTTTATTAACTAATCTATTAACTCTCTTAGAGTATCCGTATCTTCCATTAGGATAATTACGTCCTAGACTTTAGCCTTAAGTCCCTGTTTATACTGTGCCATAAGCGCCCTATCGTTCCACTTAACCTGCGTGGCTAGTGTTTAAAACTGTGTTATATACTTAATTACTAAAGTGTGTTATACTAAGTTCTAAAGCTTTTATTCTGCTGTAGTTATGGCCTCTAGGTCTCTAAATATCTATATTAGTTACTCTGCGAACCCATTTTAACTGGTAAATATATACTATACATCCTAGTTAGTAGTTGTTATGCCATTAGCCTATATTTCCGTAAGATATAGCTTAAACCACTTAAGTGCCCTCCCCGTCAGGAACAATTCTATATAGGCTACTTAATCTAACGATGTTACTAACTTTGCTCCTTCCTATACTACCTTAAAGTACATCTGTATAAGAAATCCCTTAAGCTTCGACTTCTCTCCTAAGAATTGTTTAATTAAAGGTAACTTAATCTTTGCTGCTCTAATTCCATTAATGCGTTCTTTAAGTATCCTATTATTATCTTATAAGTAATTAACTATTTCTTATAACTGACCTTATGTAACCACTTAAGAATCCCTATTATCTATACTGGTATCTCCTAGCCCTAAGGTTGTGGCTGCCGTTAACGTCGTTACGACTAGTACTGCTCTTAGTGGCATATTGTTCGATCTTATTTAATACCGTAACCTTGGTAGTAAATGTGTAACGGAACCTTATAGTAATAACTACAGTAGGTTCTATTATTGGGCTGGGTATATAGGTAAGAATAAAATAACAATATAATAATAACTAGTGGAGTGGTTATCTAACAGATTAACTCTAATTATATTCTAAGATTTACTACAAGGAGAGAACTATCTACGGTAGGGACTGAGGTCCTTTAAATACACAACTATACTCCTAAGAAATCCTCTCTTGTATATAAGGTACGTGTTATACGTATTATACATAGCCGTACACTGCGTACACTTTGTACACTGTGTATAATATTATATAACTCGCTTACCATTCCTCATTACATGGTTCTACCAGATCTATCCTGGACCGTACCTATATTAACCAACTAGCTTCCTGCGACTCTTCCCCAAGTAGTTATAACATCGTACTTAAAGCGTCCGTAACACCGTAGATAGACTTAGATGTCTACTTTACGGACCGCCGTTACCGCTAGCAGTACCTATACCGACCAAGTCCCACCCGTAACCCCTGCAGCAACTCCTGTATAAAAGTATACCCCTATAGACAAACAAACCAGAAATGCTTTGTGTGTAGCAAGGAAGGATGTTGGTCTATAAGGTATACCTAGGAAGAACGTAATAGGTCTAAGAAGAGATTTAATAAATGGATTAGCCAGTTTATCTTAAAATATAAAGGAGAGGAAGAAGAGGAGCCCCCTAATAAGTTAATAGAAGCCCTTATAATTGACTTTAACCTAGATAACCAGGAATAGAAGACCTCAGAGATATTTCTAACTACTTTTAGACCTTTTACAGACAGCTAAGCCTTTAATATTACAACTATATTAGCCGACCGTTTCTTTATACACTTAGTTGCGCCCGAAAACCATTCCGTAAGCACCCCTGTTATAGACGTTATAGATCATAAGCAGGACCCATTTGTATATATTACCACAGAACGCTATACCCCTAAGGAATTCTATGGTGTTATGATTAACATAGGCGCCTCCAAGAAGTCTATTATAGGTTACGGACAATACCTTGTATATAGAACCACCGCAAATAATAATACAGACATTGATACTATACAAACTGGGGCCGTAAACGTCCAATTCGGCATTGGCTTAACTGCATTAATTAGATTAGTTATAGTTAAGACCCTAATTAGCCTAGTTAACTTCTATATAGTAAAAGCAGACATCCCTTTCTTACTTTGCCTTGCGGACATAGACAGGTTACAGGTTTACTATAATAATATTACGGACACCTTAATCGGCCCCGTAACTGCCCTAGGAAGCAAGCATATTACCCTACTAATTATATAACAATTTAGACACCCGTTCCTTATATAGGGAGAGACTTTATAGACCTATATTTAGGAATCTTTTAACTATAACCCGTGCTACCTTACTAGTATAGAGATCCACCGTCTGTACCGCTGTTTCGGCCACCTGTTAGCCGAAAAGCTATATAGAGTCCTTAAACGCTCTGGACACAACAACGTTAATAGGAAGGCAGTTAATTACCTAACTAAATACTGCTCCTTTTGCTAGAAATACAGACGTTCCCTAGGCTAATTTAAGTTCACCCTTTATAAGGACCTTAACTTCAACCACTCAGTGTATATAGACATTATGTATATTAACGGCAGCCTAGTATTATATATAATTAATAAGGCAACCCACTACCAAGCCGCCTATTAGTTGCAAAATATATCCGCAAAGCATACTTGGGATATTTTACGGACCTACTAGATTAACACGTATGTTGGACCTCCTGAGTATATCACCTATAACGCCAGTAGGAACTTTATTAGCAAGGAATTCCAGTAGTATGCTATGGCTATGGCTATATTAACAAAAGCTGTTCCAGTTAAGGCGTATTAGTCTATTAGGCTTATTAAACAAGCTTACCCAGCTCTATAGAGAGCTTATCAGATTATTACGGACGAGTATAAGGACATCTAAAAGGAACTAGCTTTATAGATAGCCGTAAAAGCCATTAACAACACCGCTAGCCCTAATGGACTAGTACCCACCCTCTTAGTTTATAGAGCCTACCTAAGGATAAGTAACCTAGGCCCCCCTGCCCCGTCTATTACGGAACAAGCAGCTGTAATACGGAAGGCAATAGCCAAAATAGCCAAATTACGGGCTAAATAAACTATTAATAACGCCCTATACCACCGTAACGGACCTAATATAACCTTAGTACACAACCTCCCGCTTAACTCTAAAGTCCTTGTATGGCGTAAAAGCGGCAGTTGGAATGGACCTTACCGTCTACTAGCCGTAGAAAATGAGACGTGCTGTGTACAGCTTCCTAGCGGGCTAACTAGCTTTAGAAGCACGTCTATAAAACCCTACTTTTGGCCCAAAAACACCTATAACATTAAGCTAGATAAACTAGAAGCAACCACCGAACCAGATAAACTAGAAGCGACTGCCGAATTAAATAAACTGGAGGCACCCTTACCTACTCTAGAGGTCCCCTAGAAACCCACTAAACCTACTAAACCTACCGTAAAGCGTGGCCAAGGACGCCCCTATAAGAATCTTGTAATGGAGAACCACTTAACCTCTGTAGGTATATCCGCAAAGTAATCTCTGCCTGTGGATATATTAGTTCTAGTACAGGAAACCCCTTTTACGGACTTATGGCGTAAAGAGATTAATGGACTACTTAAAAAGGGTGTCTTTGCAATTATAATGGAGAGAGACGTTCCGCAAGGCGTCCGTATATTTAACTTATACTTTGTTAACGAGATTAAGCACCCTGGTACTAATAAAGCCTTTAAAAAATTAAGGCTTATTATATAAGCTTATAACGACTAGGGAAAGGACCTAGTCCTTATATAATTGCCTACAATTTAACGGGTTAGTTAACGGATTATACTCGCACTTATGCCTAGACTACAGCAAACTAAATCCGTAGCCCTTTACTTACGGGACATTTTATAAGCCTATGTGCAGTCTAATACCTACCTAAGTAGGGATATCTTTATACGACCACCCTATGAGCTCAACCTATAACTAGGAACAATTTTACGGGTTATAAAACCTCTTTACGGAGTACTAGAAGCCGGAAACCATTGGTTTAAGATATACTACTAGCACCATATTAGTAAACTTAAAATGGAATAGTTAACCTATAACCCCTGCCTCCTATACAGCCTATTAAACGGCCTTAGTATTGTTAGACTCTAAATAGATAATACCCTCTTTTTAGCAGACTAGATATTTGCGGACGCTAAAGAAACTAAACTACAAGAAGCTAAGTTCCTGGCAAAGCTGTAAGAGCAGTTAACTAAGCAGACTCCAATTAAATTTAATGGAGGCTTAATTATATAAAAGGGCAACTTAATCTAGCTAACCTAGGAACGCTAAGCTTAAAACCTAAAGCTTATTATAGCAAAGCCTATGGACCATACTAGTTCCCGCGGAGAGACCTATAAGACCGTAAATATAAAGGACCAATACGCTGCATAGCGTGCAAGAGGCGCCTATATTGCTATAGTCTGCCAACCCGAATCTGCCTATGACTTGTCCTTTACGGCCCAGGTAGTAGATCCGCAAGAAGAAAATATTAAGCAGCTTAATAAGCGCATTTAGTGGCAAATTAATAATATAGTAAGGGGACTTACTTTTATACCACTAGACCTAAGTTCCCTTAGCTTACTAGTATTTATGGACGCCTTCTTTGCTAATAATAAAGACCTATTATTACAAATTGGCTTTATAATTGTACTTACGGACCGTAATTAGGACGTAAATATACTATACTAGTCTTTAATTAAGTGTAAATAAGTAACCTGTAGTGTACTAGCTTCTAAACTATATGCACTAGCTTATGGATTTAATATAGCAGCTGCAATTAAATTAACGGTCTAGAAGATTCTATAACTAGAGCAGTTACCCCTGGTTTTATACACTGATTTAAAGTCCCTTTACAACTGCCTAGTTAAACTAGGTATGATATAAGAGAAGAGACTTATAGTTAACCTAATATGCTTACGTCAGGCCTACGAACGACGTGAGATTATGGAGGTTAAATGGATCAGCAGCGGAGATAACCCAGCAGACGCTATAACTAAGGTAAAGCCGTGTTAAGCTCTTAAACCCCTAATTAACACGAATAAGCTCAACCTAAAGGTTATAGAATGGGTAGAGCGAGACTAACGGAGCATTTATAGTTTAGCTACGGCCCGTCGGAAGGCTGTATGGTGCATTTACAGCCCGTTAAAAGGCCGTATAGTTCATTTTACGGACCGTAAGCAGGACTTATAGCCAGCTTAGAGCACCATTTGGAAGGCAACCTAGAAGGCACCTTAGGAGGGATTTCCTATGTATTTTCTTATATGTTTTATGGTTCTATTAAGACAATTACGGAGGCTATATATAAGTGGTTTCATTTTCCAAGTACCGCCAGTGTATAATTACAGCACCTGTCGTACCAACCGCGTGCTTACGCGTTCGGTACGCCGAGTACGCGTTTACGCGTTTGGTGCACCAACCACCCGCTTACGCGTCTGGTGCACTTCTGAAGCACTAACTAATTAGGGGGGAGGCGCATCAGTATATAGACTACGTAGTCTGCTTCATACAATCGACAGTTACCATCCAAACAAGCATACGATACTACGTGTATTTCGTGCCCGTGGATACGACTCACTCGTGCTATTAAGTTAGTACGAACATTTACTATAAAGGAAGCGAGTAGTTTCGAAAAAACTAGTAAATAAATAGTAGTTATTTTCCTATTATTTCATTTATTACATAGCCACTTATTTTATTAAAAATCCGTAAAAAAGTTATAAAAAGCCGTAATATTTTATAATACTATACTAAGCATTACTAACTCTAATTATCTTTTAGGAGAAAGCCAGGCTTAATAGAGGAGGATATAGTTCTTCTTACATAATTTCCTAATTATATTAGTGTATTCTTAATATAATAAAATTTGTAAATAAGCAAAGCCCCTAGATAGATTAATTAATAAACGCTTAGTACTACAATATAGATTCGTTCTTCGTAACGACTCCTATAGAGTCTATACTACTATGCACCTATATAATAGATTGCGTTATAAGTAGCTAAAGACCTATAACTTACTAGGGAGCTTAGTATCGTAATTTTAATTAATAATTTAAGCTATTATTTTTCGTATTTATATATACGATAGGGTAAATCCTTACAAGTTTTATTTAAGTACCTAGTTAGTAAAGATATCTTCTTATATAGGAGTTAATCGCTATTCATACTAGTAAGCAATTTGTCGTAGTTACTTGCCATTTATATAATTATAAAAAGTTAATAGAGGGACACCGTACGCTTACGTAGCTTAAGTACTAGATTTAAATTTACCGGCATTAAAATTCACGATAGCCATTTGTAGGTTCTGCTCCTTTTGATCTATATTAAACGATTAGTAGTGCAGAAAATAGGTAGACAAGTTAGAGAGTTAATTTTAGTATAGTGACCGAGTTCTAGGGGCCCGAGCTTAATAAGTACTTAAGAGAAATCCTCTTTAAGTTTAATATAGGAGAAGTAGAAGCCTTTAACAATACTAAAAATACTAGAATAGCGTATTTCAGAATCACCTAAACTAAGGTAGAGACTAAAATAACTATAGAGTACGGATTAGTAACGGAGATTAGGATTCCGTTAGATATAATATCTATCGCTTTATAAGATGGTAGGAAGAGTAACTAAAGAGTTAACTTACCACTTAATAAAGGTAAGATGCTAATAACTTAAGATTTTAAAGAACAAATAAGAGCTTAAATTAAGGATAAGTATAGAACTCTACTATTAAAGAATTTCTAAAATATAGAGGGTCCTATAAGGAGGGTATCCCTACCTGGGAACGCTAAAAGAATCTATGCGCCAGAGATGTTATATTTACCCTTTTTCAAAAGATTGCCAACTATCGTAACCCATAGGCAAAGACATAGTAGCTATGCAAGGGCCTCCCCTCCTCATCTTCCTCGTCCATTATATCCTCCTTCGCCGTTTCGCCAGTAACAAACTCGAGATATTCTCTAAAGCTCGCATAAGTGTGCAGCTCTAAACCTCTCGAGCTCCACGTCGTAACAAACCAGTCCACCTCATCGCTGGCCGCCTTGCTGCCGTACCCACTCTTAATTGCCTCGTCTCTTTGTCTCTTGACCGCTTCGTCTGCCTCTTCATATACTGTCCAGAGACTTTGCCGCGCTTTGCCATCAAGTTCGGGACCGATCAACCAAACGTACTCGCTGTCGCTGTCGCCGTTGTTGATTTTAATTACACTTTCAAAAGCAGGCCAATTCATGCTGACGGGGGGGTTGGGGGTCCCGAGGAACTCCACGCCAAGTTCCGTCCATTTGTTTTGCTCCTCTGTAGCGTCCATGATTTGTACAGTGTTCGTTGAGCTAATCTCTGATTCACCGAAGAAGCCATTCCACCAAGAGCCAAGCCCGTTACTGATGGATAGAAATTCTTTGTAGTCGTCAGGCAACCCATGGTCTAGTCGCTTCTCCAGCGCAGCAATGGCTTCGGGCGTTGCAGGGTCGCGAAGTATCGTGATAGGAGGGTTGTCTAGGTCGTAGTCCGTTTCTTCCCAGCACGCATTCTTAATTGTATTGTCATTACACAATTTGACGAGCTCGGCGATTGTCTTGCGCTCGTACGGCCGCCGAATTGGGCCATCATCCATGCGCTGTTGAAATACCTTCTTCACTTCCTCTGCGAAAGCTAAAACCTTCTCATCTTTCAACCCTAACTCTTGAGCCAAAGCTTTATCTTTTAACAAGTCCCATGTGCGCCGTGATTTAGAGACATCTTTGAACATCCAATGGAAATTTTCTGCTATTGTCTTCAGAATCTCCCGTGCCTTATCTTTCTTCCCTAGGAACAACGCAAGATCTAGTGCTGCAGCAAAGTCATCTGGCCTGAGGGACGAGCGTCTCCAAAGCGCTTCATTGGCATCACCCTGTGCAGCTTTAAGTAACCTATCCAACCCAGCCTCATCCATATGCGTATCTCTTTTCCAAAGAATCCTCTCATTCTCCAACTTTGCTAATGCTTCCGGCGTGCGATCTGCAGGTGGTATGTATGTCGGCCAGGAATCCGTTGCTTCCCAGGCGAAGTAAAGCCCCGGGCTCCACGCGCCTTTGCAAGCATTATTGAATTCTACCGTGATTGATAAGATTGAGGTGGCGATTGATATGTAACCTAGTAAAGCAAATTCTAAGGCGATGTCGGAGGCATTCCGGGCAACATCCCAAGTGGATTTTTCTGTCAGAATCTGTTCAGGGCTAAATTTTCGGCCCATTTTTAGTGACATGGACACGCGTAGCAGCCTCGTGGAGACCTTCTGCGGATTCGGAGAAGAAATTCTTCGTTGAAGAGCGGAAATGAAGCAATATGTATGCCAAAGTCTCCGGGAATAACAAGGAAACACCAGCCCAGAAGAAACTACCAAAGATATACCGTGGACCCACACATGACTCGTTCAGTGCAGCCACAGGTTTCAATACCCCAGTATGGGCTCGAAGAAAGCCAAACTCTGACGGTCGGCATGCACTCGCCATGGCGTGTATGATGCGTGTGGGCGCAGGCGTGACAGCAAGGTGGATCGGGAGGCCTGGCTACAGCAACGAAGCAGATTTGGCAATCCGCTACCGGCAAAAGCCCGGTGCGGATCATGAACGCGCTTTGAATTAAGGTTTGCCTTGCATGATCCTTTGAAGTGCTGAGAATTCGCAATGCCTTGGCAGAGCCGAAGCGTCCCACTTGGTGAGGGTTTGCACTGGTCGCGGACGGGTGGACGTCGGGACGGGACTTTCTTTTGCACGTCCGCTACACGCCCTTGAGTTTCTCAGCGCCCAGCACGCCCCTCCTCCGCAAAGAGCAATATGGAGTCTTTGCGGGGAACAACGTGGGCCTCGCTTCGCATGGCCACTTTCCAAGGGTCTGTTGGGACCCGTTGTCTCCAAGTCTCGAGCGGATGGGCATCGTTCGGCCACGTCCACCTGTCTACATGCTCGTTCAAAACATCCCGCGTGTCGCTACTGAAAATCGTTGAGGATGCTAAGGGGTAAAATCTTCACAAAGGATGAGCTATTTACTTCTACACCACCTTAGCGCATCCGGTTGAAAGCGCGTGTTGATCTTGGCAATTAAACGGCAGAATTTTATATACCTTTAAAGTAATAAGCACGACCATTTTGACGTATCTGCGTAGTTTGATCTGCGCAGTCAACACGCGCGTTTAACCGGATGCGTAGAACTTCACCAACCCAAGGCTCAAAACAACGGCGGCCAAGAAAACACTCTCTGCTGGCGCTCTGGCTGTGAAAAATCATATACATCCTCTAGGTCTTATAGAACCCATTACACAGTCAATTACATTCCATCAATAGCAACTACTTTATTTGATCCATGAGGCCTGAAGAAATTAAATAAGATGTCTTAGTGTAAGCCAACTTTCAGACTCCCTCGCATCCCTAACCGCTCCGGTGCTAGTTTCCGCGAATGTCTGGGTGTGAAAGGCTTCGGGAGCATGAGTAAGTCGTCTTGGTTAATTCCTTCATTCGTCGCCAAGTATTCGTCTTCGTAGAATCCAAGCACAATGATAATTCGATTCAGTGTCGTATTTCGGGGTAGAAATGAGGTCTGCGGAATTGTGGTTGGATTCTCTTCTTGAACTGCCATCCTATCAATCTCGGAAATCACTGTACTCTACTAGGGGCTGATAGAGGTCATCCAATCTAAATCTGGGATTATGGCATGCTACTGTTGGTAGGAAATAGTCCACGGAAGAGATTCTTGGAATTCGAAGATGGTTTTGCTAAGCCTCAACAGGATAAGAACACAGGCTGAAGAGAACTAGCGCCAGGTTTCAATATGGAAGAGCTGTCACGATATCATCTTCTAGTAGGTGAACTAATTCAAGTATGTGTGATATTTCTGCTCAGAATCACAGTGTTAGATAAAGCACAGTATGTCAAACGGACTCATGTAGATCGATCTAAGAAGAAAAGAGACTATCCCTTGCACAGATAGGGGGCTATATTTTGTGGCCCGTGCGCGGAGAACATCAAAACTTTTGGTTTGGTGATGCAGCAGAACGACTTACCGCCTATGCATACACCTCTTTAATTGGTGCGCACGGGTCGCATTTTAGAGAGCGTTATTATCTGTGCAAGGGATACATGCTGGATGAGTCATAGGTACCCCTAATCTAACTCTATATAGTAGTGATCGACACCAGGTCGACTCAATAGCATCTGCATCTTCCCATTCCTTCTTTAACTTATTAGCGCTGGAGTTGATCTTTAAACTTTTCCAATAATGTCTTGATCGGAATTTCGGGAGTTAGGAGTATCTGTCGAATCATTCAAGGGCAGCGGGAATTCTCTAGAATCGGTTCATGACCATCCTTGACTGGTACGAATGGCGACATCCTGGAACTTTTTAGCTAGTGAATATTACTCCAGCATTTGTCGAGGTGACATATATCTGTCACCATGACTGACCTATACCAGACCAATTTTTTCCACCTCACTTCGTATTCCTCGCCGGCCCATCCAGGAGCCGGAAAACTACACTTCCCCTAAACACCATGTCGAATCCCCTTCAAACTAGGAAGCACGAGCCGCAAGTAGCGTCAAGGGGCATCCAGTTGGAGAAGAATAACAAAATATAATATATCAACCAACCAGGTAGTGAAGAAGATGCGGTGGATAAATCTGCCATTGGAAAGCTTCTTGTCGTCCTCGTATCACGCATCGCTTGCCTTCTTGGATAACTACGCAATCTCTTACCTTATAATTAATTAAGTTTCATTGAGAGAAGTAATGGTTGGTAGGGATGATATAGGAGGTGGGTCTTTGTGTGATGTGTTGCTAACTAGGAAGCAGGTCCGATACATATCCGACGTTTTGTTCTTTCTATGGCATCAAGCATTCTCCTAGCAATCGATAGAGACCTTGGTATGACTAACTTTAGCCCTCACTACATATTCCTATGCGGCGGAAACAAGCTTACACTAAGTAGGCCCAATTACGAGCTACACATGGATTGCCACAGCGCAGATAATGGACTCTCCCTTACTTGGGCACTTCGGTGATATTTTCGGTCGTCGTAATTTCCTCGGTAATATTATTGTTATCATTCGATGTGGTGTTGCAGCTCCGGCAAATGATATAAACACTGTTATTAGCGCCAGCGTGCTCATTGGTGTAGGTTGTTCCCTACATCAGCTGGCTGGATCTTTCTTCGGTGAAATAGTTCCAAAGTACTCTCTAGGATCCACCTTTGGCCTAGCCATTAGTAGGGGCAGACTCATTTTCTGAAGTAACTTGTAGCAACATCGAAACATTGAATTACTAACGGCTTTTAGGGAATGCATGGCAAAATTTGCGAGTTGGAGAGATGCTCATTGATTGGTCTTCTCTTTGGATTGTATGTGCCCGTTCTTCTACTTTATCGTCTGGTTATCTAGTATACTAGAGAGGAAGGTAAGGCGGCCTATCAACAAGCCGCATCTCTTGATTGAGTCGGCAGCTTTCTTTTGATTACTGGCCTATCATTTCTGCTCTTGGGTATGTCTTTTGGCGGCATCCATAACCCCTGGTAGGTCCTAGGAAGCCGTAATATATATTTTATTTTATTTTTCCACCTGGGGCGCCTGGAGTACCCTTGCTGCGCTCGTCGTCGGTTCCCTGCTGCTGGAAGTGCTTGGATTCTATGAAGCCTATGTGGATCTTATTCACCTTTTCCCCAACCGTCTCCCACAACACTCATGAATTCACTTTGGTTGTCGCCAGCGTTTCTTCTAGGATTAACATACAATTCCACTGCAATCCTTTGGACTGAGCTAATCTAAGTTCTGTACGTGTACGATCTAGACAGTATGCTTGCATAGCCGCCTTGGCAGGAACTCTCTTCTGGTTGTTCTTTGAAGATGTGACCGTGGCCGCATCCTACTCGTCCCGAGCGTGGCCGAGTTAACTCACTGTACGGGCTTTGTATGTAAATAGATACCCGCAATTGCAGTCAATCCTGCGGGCTGGCCATGATAGCACCTGGTTCACACATATGTTCAATAGTTCTCATAGTTTCGGTTGGTGGCCTAGTTGTCGTAGCCACGATCCTTACAAAAATTATCGTTCAAATTAGCGTTTACCCAGCATATCGTGGTTACAATGGTCATGGAAATAACTGCACGTATAGTTGGTGGTTCCATAGAAACAACTATTTGCTTATCTATATTAGCGGATAGGCCCTAGCATTACATCGAGATCTACGTCGTACCATTAATGACTTCTGGCGTCTCGCTTTCGCAGATACCAGCTGTTGTTGAAGCCCTGATAGCAGTTAACGTGCAGGGCCCGGCTTAGACAGCCCTAAAAGCCTAACAACCCGGACTGGCAGTTGAAGGCATTAGGGGGTTATTTGCTCACGTCTAAGATCCTGGATCAAGTAACTATCAATTTCGGGGTTCTTGGAACTGTACACGTTGCCTTTACCGCGAATATAGACTATTTGATGACCAGTAACATCAATATAAAGCTGGAAGAAGGCGCATACAATGAAACGGGTGAGGCACATATCATTAGACACCCCGAGCTCGGCGGTTAGACGATCGGCGGACTTGCCGTCAGGTCGACACTGATTGACTAACCTCCAAATTCTGCGTCTGCTTCAAAACTCATTAACGTTTTCTTCAGAAGCACTGCGAGAGCAATTTACATGGGAATTGCTGGGTTTTCCAGCCAGTCTGGCACTGATATTGCTTGCTGAAGGTATTAAAAGCAGCAAAATTATGTACACTTGGCTACTGCTGATTACCTATGGAGAGGCCTTGCTTGATGCTATGATAGTGTGTTCGGCCAACGCAAAGTAGATTGGGCGTTTCTGCCTTGGTAAGTAACTTCGAATGAAGAGCCAGAGTCAAGGACGAGCGGGGGTCACCGCCATGTCATGTGATTTTAACAAGCCGGCAGAATCCGTTTTGCGAAATGTGTTCAGTTGACAAGTAACTTTCTTTGTAGGAACAACTATGACTGTGTCCTAAGCTTATTCACTCTTTGCATTGCTTTGCATGACAAGTTTGTTGCATATACGTCCACTGTAGGCTCTTTGAATAACACCTAACTTTCCCTTCGTCTTTTCTCGGCCAAAGGCAAGCATGTCCTCTACTGACTATAATTATGATGACAAGGTAGGACGACGACACTGCGCACTAGCTTCCACTTATTAACTATTACTAGGGACAGTTCTTCCCCTATTTCATACTTACGATCACCAGTCTTGTAACTGTCCCTGTTACATATTCCTTATTGCGACCCAGCAAAGGTATGTGAACCCGCACCCGTATTATATCGGTGGTGTTGTCTCTGATTTTATTCTTAGAGCTCGAAAATACAGCGACCCGAATAGAATCAGACTTTAAACCAGAAAATGCCGACCTCATCGAGGGACAGCGACGGAAACAGAAAAGGCGGGAGCGGAGGTTGAAGAGATTTGTGTTTTCTGTTGGGGGCTGGCTGCTAATGGCTTGGATGGTGTATTTGATGATTGTTACTGCGAGAACGGTGCCTAAGATCTGGGACCCATATAATGTCCTTGGGGTGTCCAGGGTGGGTTGAGCCATTCCACATTCTCGTTCAATTGGACTGCTGCTAACGCGAGAGATAGTCCGCCAGCGAGAAACAAATCAAGTCGTACTACCGAAGGCTCTCCCTTACTCAACATCCTGATAAAGCCCAAGTAGACCCCTCAAAGAATATCACAATTGAGTCAATAAACGATCATTGGGTTGAGATCACGAAGGCTTTCAAGGCGCTCACAGACGAGGATATTCGAAACAATTATTTACAGTACGGTCATCCAGACGGCAAGCAGAGTTTTAGTATCGGTATTGCGCTCCCTAAGTGGATAGTTACAGAAGGGCACGGGAAATACGTCCTGCTGATGTATGCACTCATGCTCGGAGTACTCCTGCCATATTTTGTTGGGAAATGGTGGTATGGTACCCAGCGCGTGACAAGGGATAAGGTCCTAGTCGCGAGTGCTGGGCATCTTTTCCGGGAATATGATAATGATCTCGGTGATGGTGGTGTGGTCGGAGTGCTTAGCAGTGGCGAAGAATTTAACGAAGCCCTGAAAGGAAACAAAGCAGATCACGGAACGTCAAAACTCGAGCAGAGGATCCTAGCAAATGGTGGAGATTCGCCGATAATAGCTGGTCTATCAGAAAAGGACCGTCGAAAATTGGAGGATCTGGACGAGGGCGCCCGTAGGAAAGCACTGGCGTTACTATGGGCATATTTGGGTCGCGTGGATCTAGACGATCAAGTTCTGAACGACGGTAAGTGTTCCTCTATACTTTTTGTTCTACGATAATTAACACTGCTGTAGAAAAGCTGGAAGTTGCTCCCATCGCGCTTCAGCTAAACGAAGCGTTCACTTCCATTGCGCTTGCATATGGTAATACGAAGGCTGTTTTGTCAGCGTACCACACATCGCAGAACCTCATACAAGCATTACTTCCTGGTGCATCGCCACTCCTGCAACTGCCATATTTTACCTCGTTAATTGCTCATGCTGTGGAAGGCGAGGGTGCAAGGACGCATTTATCCATCCAAGACTTTATGCGTATTCCGGTGGATCAACGGAAGAAGCGCGTCATTGCTCCTGGTCTTCTCACAGAAACACAGCACAATTGTGCCGTGACGATTGCTTCGCAGTTGCCAGTGCTTCAGGTTGAAAAAACATTTTTCAAAGTTGTGGGTGAGCGATTCATTACGCCCAGTAGCCTGGTCCAATTCGTCGTCAAAGCGCGCATCATTCCTCCAGGTAGTGTCAATATTCCTGATGTGAAAGAGGCGGACCTAGAAGACATTGATCCTGCTGAGGGCGATCTAGATGCCCTGCGTGCTCAAAAAGATGACCAGTCTGCCGAGAAACCGATCCAACCTTCTCTAGCGCATGCGCCATACTTTGCTCGAGATCGCTCACCACGTTGGCATGTATTCCTTGCGGATAGCAAACAAGGCAAGATCGCAGTCCCACCTTTCACATTCTCTACATTTGACAAGCCACTTCTGGATGAGAGTGGGAAGCCGACATTTAATGTCCAGACGCTCAAGATGCAATTTGGGGCTCCACCACAAGCGGGTCGATATACTTTCGTTATGCATCTGATTTGTGATAGCTATGTCGGTATGGACACAAAAATGGAGGTCACATTGGTGGTGGAAGAAGCATCAAAAGCGGAGGATATGGACGAGGAAGATGAAATAAGTGAACCCGATGGGGGTAAGTTTCCCTCTCGTGGGGGTGGAAGCTCAGTTTCTAATGACCGACTAGACACAATAGCTGGCCAGATGAGGACCCTCAAGTCTGGCGGTCTTTCGGGAGTAACCAAGCCGAAGAAACGCAGGCACGAGGAGGATTCTAGTGATGGCAGCGATACGGAAGGCGATGTTGATTCAGAGAGTGAGACTGACACGGACACTGACACTGACGAGGAGTAGAAACCGGATGTACTAGTATACAAAACACAAGCATTTCTAGGCGTTTAGCGTTGCTTTGGTAATATCAGTTTATATGACTACTCCTGACGGACTGGATAAACTAGCAGGTTTCTGCAAAGTGCAATGAACCAAGGATACTCTAGTTTCCAAGCAAACTCGCATAAACCTTGGCGGTGCTAAAGCAACAATTAAGGGGTCGTTCGGTTGCAGCTTCAGATTGAATCTGAAGGGTTTAGAACAGAACCGATCTGAAGCTCAAATCTGATTCTGACGCGATCGTTCGGTCAATCTGACGACTTTCTGATCTGAAGCTCCTCCAGATCGGCAAGCGCGTCAAAGTCGCAAGCTATACCGTATATAGAATCTGAACTGAGGTCTTGGCGTTAGTTCAAATCTGGAGCTCGAAGCTCCTTATTTTGAACTCCAGATTGAATCTGAAGCTTTGTATACGCGCCCGATCGACGACTCCTCATAATATGGCGTCTCTGCCCACCCCGATCGCGACACTGCAGTCGCAACTGCACGTATTTTATGACGCCCTTATTCTGACTTTCGTAATCGCAATAATACTCCTTCCGTGGGGCGTCCGTACTCAGCATACTGATATGTGGCGAGGCACGACGTGGATGGCGCAATTGCTCTATGGCCATGAGGCACGACTTCTAAGTGTCACCCGGATGAGGCTAGATGTGTTTAATAAGCTCCTTAATTGGCTGCAGGAGCACGGTGGCCTTAAGGATACGAAGCTTCTATCAGCGGCTGAGAAGCTCGTGATATTCCTGATGATATTCAGTAATAATGCGTCGTATAAGTTACTGAGTGAGGTAACGCAGCACTCATCGGCGACGATCCACTGGTGAGTATTTGGCGACTAGCTGAACTTCTTATATTAATTTGCTGCCTTATAGAGCCGTATATGAAGTTCTTCCTGGCCTTCTAAAATTGTATAAGGAAGTCGTTCGACTTCCTAAAAACGTTACCCTAGAAGAGATTGCTGAGGATCCTAAACGATATCCTTTTTTTGCTGATTGTATTGGAGCTCTTGACGGTACTTATCTTCCTATTTCTATTAAGGGTGGGTATACAAAGCAGGCTCCGTGGCGCGGTAGAAAGGGAGGATTGACGCAGAACGTACTTATGGCTGTCGACTTCCAGATGAACTTTATGTACGTCCTGGCTGGGTGGGAGGGTACTGCTCACGATAGCAGAGTGATTAACTCGGCTAAAGTTAAAGGATTTGAAGCCTTACCTGGTAAATACTACGTCGCAGATGCTGGGTACTCTAATACGCCTATGACACTGACTCCCTACCGCGGCGTACGATATCATCTTCGCGAACAGGCACAAGTAAATATGAGGCCTTAGAACTCTAAGGAGCTTTTTAATCTTCGATATGTGGCATTGAGGAATATAGTGGAGCGTACTATAGGTGTTTTTAAGCATCGGTTTAGGTTCTTTGAAGCTGGCAGGCGCAATTTACCTTTGAGGACGCAGATTGAGGTAGTGTATGCTTTGACGGCCGTCTATAACTTTATTAATATGTATAATCCAGACGATCTAGATAGCTTTCAAGAAGGGGAGAATGAGGATATAGATGAGGATATAGATGAGGAAGACGCGAGGCTTGCGGAAGAAGGAAGCGATGTAGGCATGAACCAAAGACGTGATGAGATCGCGCGACTTATGTGGGAGAGTTACTGCTAGGTAATTGGCAGGCCAATTAATTGAGAATCTACGGTAGATTTGGTGTATTTACTATAGAAATCTACGTACTTTCCCTCTGTATATTGCTCCTTGATTGCGTATATAGTAAGACGTTAAAGAATAATCAAAATCTCACCCAAATCTTGCTTAGATATCACCCAAATTCTAGCCCAAATCTCGCCTAGATCTTGATCAAATCCTACCTTCCTAATCGTCCTTCCTGCCAGTTAGAATATCGTCAATTAAGCTTTGCCGAAGCTCTGTGACTTTAGCCGTCACAAGAAACAATCTAGCAGTTGACTCGGTCTTAAAAGCCCGCAGGACAACTAGCTGCTCTGCCGGATCTAGGTGACTGAACTCCTTAATAAACTCTGTAGAGGCCTTCTCTTGAGGAGACTTCTGGGCGATTAACTGTCTAGTGGCTCTTATCTCCTTGGTAATCTGTTCTACCGTCTCTTCTAGAGAATCCATTACTCGCCGCGTTCGCTGGCGCTTTGAATTAGATTCAGCCTCTCTAGTAGCTCGTTTAATAGCCCGCTTCCTTATTGCTAATGAGGAAGCTTGACTTGGCGTTGAGGAGGAAGATCCTACTATTGAAGGAGTATTTAAGCGCTTGACGGAAGGTGAGCTTGACTGACTGCGTTTAATAGAGTTGCGAGCTGATCCTGACTTAAAGTCCTCCTCATCTTCCTCCTTACCTTCCTTATCTATCAAATCCGTCGCCTGCGAGGCCGCGGTTGCGAGAAGCTCTGGGTCTATACAGCTTTTAATTGCCTTATTAATCGACCTCGCATTACTCCCTGTCGCCAGAACTCCCTCAAATAGCTCCTGCAGTATATTTAGGAAGGCAGGTGGCGTATTACAAAACTTCGCAGCTTTAGGATTGGCATCAAAGTATATATCTATAACTTCCTCACTAGCAATGGGCACGCCTTTGGCTTCGTCCCACCCCCAGCTAGAGAGGGCGCAGAGCTCCTTCCACGTCTTCCAATCCTTCTTGTGGCTATCGTGCTTACTTTTGACGTGCTTTAGGTTAACTACCTGATTGGTGACAGCCAGCGTACGGTTAAGAGCAAGCTTCCAACCCTTAGCTTTATAAGAGCTATCTGCGCGATATCCTTTCCGAACGGCCTCAACGAGGCCTTCCAACATCGCCTCCTCCATTTCGATTGTCCATTTCATACGCGACTTCCTTGAGCTTGTGGGTGTCGCGAGCGTTGCGGGCGTCGTCGTAGCTCTGCTTCGGCTCCTGCGGGAGGTAGAGGAAGGTGTAGAAAACGTTGATTGAGTGGAGGGCGTCGATTGAGTAGCGGTAGGAGTAGGAGACTCCATTGCAACACTATAACAAAAAGTCGCGATAGAGGCCTGGTGGGAGAGGTGCTTATTTGGTCGCTCACCAAAATCGATCACGTATTGTGTAAAGTTAAAATTCTGAGCCTTATCTGGAGCCTCATCTGGAGCCTTACCGAACGATTGATTTAATTTCAGATTCAACCGAGCCTCAGAAGTAGACGCCACTAATTACTAACTAGTTGACACTAAAAGGTGCACAGATTAAAGAGTTTCTGAACTGAAGTCAGATTGCAACCGAACGACCCCTAAGCTTAATCTAGAAAATCCTCGGCTGGGTATTAGCTGCATGGGACCTCGCGATGCGACTAAGACCGTTTCAGTTCAGTCATGCCTTAACTTTCCGACACACTTTGGACAGCAAGCACATCAACCTTACAGTAAAGTCACACATTTGGCGTCTCGACATTTGAAATCTTTGCCTCATTGACAAATCCTAAAACTGTGCCCATCCCTCATCTGTACGGATGTTGAGCGGTTGGCCCGGCCGTCCAAAACTGGATTGAGGCATGCGCACAGCATAAGGCAAGACTCCAAACAATAGCTTTAATTTCCCGCCCGTTGTACGGCTTGGCCAGTAGTTCGGGTGCGCAAGCGGCCGGATTGCATGATGATAAGAAATGGTGAGCACTGGGGCTGATAAAGACCTTCTTAAGCTGTTGCTATTCTCCTCGTCTCGATTTCCCTACTACCTCTGCACTCCACTTTTCCACCACATCACGTTCCTTGGACCTGCCCAGCAATCATTCTTTTTCGTCTTTTTTGCGCGACTTTGATAGTTGCTTGCTTCGACAGCATTACTTTCACGCTCTCTTCGAGTCTGTGACTGCGCACTTTAACAGCATTTGTTTTAATACATTCTTTGGGTAGTTCTTAACCACTATCGGGCATCATGTTCTTCTCCAAAACTGCGACTCTTTTGCTAGCGCTGACCACAGGTTTTGTCACGGAAGCTGGTAGGTGAACTGTGGGACAGTTTGTAATCACCGACGTTATCTAATAGCACCATTAGCTCCATATCACAAGGCCCACAACTCCAATTTGGTGGTCCGGCACCCTGATGCAGTTCCGGCACTACCAGCTCCAGAAGTCTTCCCTCCACTCAAGCGAGGCAGGAACAACAACAACAACAACAACAACAATGTAGTCGAGATAACCAAGGTTGATATCGCTGAGGTTCAGGAAGGAGGCAACACTGTCATCGTGGAACAGGTCCAGCAAGTTCTGATACAGAACAGCAACAATAACAATAGGAATAACAAAAAGCGGAAGGCATCCTATCGCAAGAGGAATAGCAATCAGTCCATAGTCCTTCTCGTCGTTCAACAAATCGTTGTCCAAGTTGTTGATAATAGCGGGAACAGCTTCCAAGAAATCATCTTTGCGGAAAGTGCCATCACTGCTAATAGAGGCCGAGGATCTACGCAGACTATAATGAGTTAGTACATCTTCATTTACCGCATTTAGTCCATTGGGTCAGTGAACCCATCGATGCTGACAACAATAGTCACCGACGCCTCTACACTGGTCGCCAACGTTGCCCCTACTCAAGGAGCTGTAGACGCTACGGGCACTGCTGCCGCTGTTACTGGCGCAGTTACGGACCCCGCTGCGATAGCTGCTGCGAATTCGACACAGTCAGTCACCCTCGCTGATATCGCACCAACATGGACGTCAGTCGACCCAGACCCGCTCGCGTCAGCAATCAGTCTATTTCAATCTCTCGGGGGGGATAAGGAATAGGCGAAGATACTGCAGACCAGGGGGACTGGAGTTGATATACGATGAAGCAATTATCGGTGGATGAGTAACAGGAGCGTTCAATGCTGTTTCTTGTGCAGAACCTGGCGTTCTTGATGTGACAGATGAGAATTGCTAAGTGGGTGGAATTGTAGACAGTTATTTTGCCGAATCTTCGATGAGCATGTAATCTCGATACGTGGACTTCATTTGATGGAAATACTGAAATTTAGACGATATTTCTTTTGAGGATAAATGCATAGATAAGGCAGACATTAGGGAGAATTCAGAAGTGATATGATTAAAAATGTATCCCTCACATTGCTAGTAACGCTGCCGGGCACCGTGCACCGGGAACAACTGTTGATCCGGCCCCGGAACACCAAAAGTATCGTGGTAGAGCTTGCTGAAACTTTTGGTGTTCCGGGGCCGGATCAACAGTTGTTCCCAGTGCACGGTGCCCGGCAGCGTTACCAGCAATGCGAGGGATAGTTGGAGGCAATGACCATGTGGCTACCTTGCCCTGTTGTGCGGGCAGCGGACGTTGGTTCAAATGGCGGGTGTCCGCGGTTTCAGTCGTGTCTTGGTGGAGCGGTGGAGTGATGAACATCGGAGAGGCTGAGAGACTATGCCTTATGAGGCATAAAACAGAAATGGAGAGGAGACCACGAAAAGGATGAAGAACTGCAACATGCGAACTGAAGAAACTGAGATGATGCAAAGTATTTGTATTTGGGCAACAGCAAGCTCATCGGCTCGAGCCCGTTCCATGAAACTCTGCCAGTGTCATAATCACGTCCTGCGAACTAGTTGGGGCCCTCCAAAAAGGCGTGCAGCCTCCCGTTGTGTTTCTTTGCCGATGTTTTGCAACAAGATATGTTTCAAACACGAAGTTTGATTCCTAGAGCTGCTTCAAGCCTCTTAAATGATCAAGGGTAATGGCGCTGCTGGCCGAGGCATCTTGCTCTCCTACCGCGGCAGCAGAGTGCCGCCGACAATCGTGTCAGTTAGTCTATGTCTCCCGGCTTGGTTACACCCGTAAATCTCTCTCAGCTTCTGTCAGCTACAGGATGCACGCCTACGCCTACCGCTACTCATCACGAACTGGCGCTCCTAAATTAGAAATCTCGTATCTCCGCCCCGTAAGCCACCCCGAGTGTCCTTGCGCGCTGGGCGGCAATTCCAAGGAAACTGGTCTCGCCGCTTGAGGCCAAATGGCTACATAGACTGAGCCTTTATCAGCGTCGCACATTTGTTTGTTTCTCCCAAGGCGGCGCAACCACTCATCAAGCCCTTTATGAGCAAGCCACGACTTCAAAGACTCTTCACACCTGTGCGTATTAATATCGAGTGCAAGCTCTCATCACCAGGACCGCGCGTGGGATCCAGCACATCACGTTAGAGATCAATCTACAAGATGCTTGTTTTGAATAAGGGTGAGTCCAAACCCAGAAAAAAAAAAGCCCCCTCGTTTCCCTCTCTAGACGCCGGCTCCTGCTTTCCCATAAAGGAAAGGAGTGTTAGAACTATGACTAACCCCTTGACTTGCGACAGTATGCAATTCTCGACCCCTTCTGGAATCCCCCTCGAAAGCCCGAAGTCATGGGTTTGTTATATATGCGGAAACCTAACTTACGAAAGTACCGCGGTGCTTTCGCTGTTATAGTCCTCATTTTATTCTCTGCTTTTCGGTTCCACTCCTCGAGTACATTAAGTCTAGGTGTGAGCAAGACGGTTCTAAAAGTGAAAGAAGGGCCCTATATTTCGAAAGCGTCCATGCTCTACGGACCCCAGAACGATATCTACGAGCGAGCGATTGAGAGCCATAAGCGGCATAATGAGATTCACGGCTATAGTATGCATGTGCTGAGAAGGGGTGTTACGAACGGATACTGGAATAAATATGCATATCTTCTGTCACTTGTGGTGCAAGAGTTGGCAAAACCGGCGGAGGAGCGAATTGAGTGGATATTGTAGGCACATATTGGAGCGAGACTACGAAAGACCACACATGCTAACGTTGGACTGTTTCAGGTGGGTGGATGCAAACAATATCCTAATTAACCCGCAAATCCCGCTCAAGATATTCCTCCCACCCCCGGACGAACAATTCAAGCATGTCAACTTCCTCGGCAGCAAAACCACACATGGGTTGAATGTTGGTGCTTTTTTCCTAAGGGTATCATCCTGGTCAGTCAGGCTCTTGGTAAAGGCAATGGCGCTGCCAATGATCGACCCCACTATCGACCTCGGTTATAACATGGACGAGACCTCCCTCAAATACATTCTAGACGAAGAAGACTTCCGCCCTGGCGCCCTCTACCAACCGCGTACCTGGTTCAACACTCTCCAAACACGGGAAGGATTCGAGGGTAGAAGCGGGGACCTCCTCGTTCAATTCCCAGACAGTCTTGAAGGGTCCCGATGGAAGGGAATGTCAGATTGGCTTGCGGAACTGAAATCACACCCGAAGAAGTGGGAAAGATCTGTTGGTGACACATCTTACCAATCTGAAATCGACCAATATTGGACCTTTATCCGGAATGCCAGAGGAGTTTTACACGACGCAGAAACAAAAGTCAATGAGTTGAAAGATGACGCCGCTGATGAACTGAACAATGCTATTTCCTATCTAAAAGAGGTCATTGCCACGGAGGCGTTTGACCAACAAAAGATTGAGGAGGCGGTTATGAAGTTGAGGAATTATATGCCTCAGTAGTACCACTAATTACGAAAGATAATGTTTTCAAGCGTGAATAATTGGCATTGACGAGCGAGTTTTGCATTGCATTAGGTCGGCGTTGCGGGAGATACCATACTGAGTGTTTAGGAAACATCTGTCAAACACCAAGCCAATGTATTTTCCTTAAGTACATTTAGCGTTCCATTTATCTGTCCTTCCTGTGTCTCAATCTCGCATGTTCATGATGAAGTTGATGAAGAGGGGTTTTCAGATAGGGAGTGATCGCTATGGCTGCGAACTTTCGGTCTACGTATTAGATAGGATATATTTTATTATTCATTCATTGCTTAACGTCCGAATCGGATCCGTGTCGGACCCACGCGAACTACACCTTATATGCATGTGGGGAGAAAACTCTATGAGAAAACCCCGTATTCTATCTCTCCACCTTTAGGCCCCGCTTGCGTGGCGTGTAACAAAGCCTTGTAGGAAATACTACGGTGGGCTCGTTGTTGGGCTAGGTGTGTAGGTAAACAAGAAGTCAACAATGTAATAATAACTGGTGGAGTAGTTGCCCAACAGATTAACTCCAATTATATTCTGAGATTTACTACAAAGAAAGAACTATCTAGGTAGGGACTGTGGTCCTTTAAATATATAAACTGCGCCTAAGAAATACTAAGTACGTAAGGTACATAAGGTATGCTTAGTACGCAACGTTCTTTATAGATTCCATAGATCTTATATACTAAAACGGTAACGTAATCTGTTATGTAACTTAGTTACCCCTCGTCCTATAGTTTGACTAGTTTTAGCGCCTCCCGCGCTTCTACCACTAGTCCTCTTATATCCTCTCCTAATAGCCGTACTACTACTAATATAAGGTCTGTAACACTATCCCCCTCCTCTTTATCTTTGTCCTTAAAGATACCTTATATCTCTAAGTCGTCTATTAGAGGTATAGCATTCCTATCTTTAATTTAGTGACCTTTATTATACCTAATACCTCCTATTAGATCCTCTACGTCTAATTATTATACGCGCGTAATTTCCATAATTCTTTCACTAGGTAAAATTATACCTTTCTATTCTTGTTGTTTAGAGAAGAAGTTAGCATATATTATAATTATGGCTCCGTCCAGTTACTAACCTTCTTCTTACGCTAAGTATATAAAATTAAATATATAGTTGTCCTGCGATGTTTAATCTATCTCTAATACTAAATATATATGTCTTGTTATTCTCTATAGGCGTCTAGTGCCTTACTAAATTTATTATAGGGTCTTAGATTTAATCTACTGCTAAGAAGCTTAATAGTAAGCTGTTAGCTGCCCTTAAAGAACTGCGCTATATTTATATAGCGGAATTAGAAGCTGCCTCTCTTTACCTTATTACCTCTATTTATAAATAAAAAGCCTTTAAGGATTTAATAAACGCCTTTACTTAGTCCGTCTTAAAAAGGGTTATAAAAAGGGTTATTTAAAGGAACTTTATCTCGCTAAATAGGGTCTTTATAAAATTGAAAAAGATAAAAAAAAGAATTTATTTCCGTTAGAGGTGGAAATAACTCTAAGTAATGTAGTAGCTACTCCTCTTAGGTCCCCCTTAGGTAGCTCGTTTTTTAATAATCCTTCTTTATTAATGTTGCTTAATCTAATTTCTTCTAATACTCCTGCACCTTTCTTATCCCTTGACACGGCAATTTGGGTCCTTAGGTTATCGATAAGAATCAACCAATCGGAAAAGCCGGGTTAATATAAATATTTAATTGAAGCGAGTCGCGAATATAAGCGACCTTGGCAAAGGACCCTGCCGTGTCAAGGGATAGCGTTTTATAGATTATCTAGTAGTTCCTAGGTAGTTTTATTATAGCCTATCTACTTAACCCCGTACTATGTTTTATTATTAATATCCTTATAACTAATAATTCTTAAAACTTCCTATTTGTCTTCCTTTTGTCCTCTATATATATCCGCTTTATAAACTAATAGCTTAATATTCCCGTGTGCTGGCTCTAGTATTATAATATACTATATAGGGTAGATCTTAATTTTTTATATAAGTTAAGTCTATATATAACTTTTAAGATCTTTACTTTAATTATAAATAGTCCTAGTCTAATATAGTCTAACTTCTTACTTAGTTATTAACTCTTGAAATTTTTATATAGTAGCTATACTTTATACCCCTCCTTAAGATTTAGTCCCTTAGATCTCTTAGCATTATAGTACCTTTTTATTCTTTCTTATACTAATTTAGCTGTTTCTTTAAGGTGTGTATAAAGATTTATTAAGTTCTCCATTCTTTACTTAGCTGTATTACTTATCTTCTTTACTTATTATAATAATAATAATATTCCTAGTTTATATCTATAATTCGCCTTAAAGGGTAATATCCCTATCCCTTTCTGTAGTGTTATATTATATATAAACTATATAACTAGTAATAACAATACCCAATTATTTTGTGTATAATTAATATAATGCCTTATATACTGTTCTAATGTTTAGTTTAGTCTCTCTATTTAACCGTCTATTTATAAGTAATATGCTATTAACATTACTACGCGAACCCCTTATTCCGCTAAGAATACCTCCTAAAATACTGCTACGAATCTTAGATCTCTATTTAATATAATTTTTCTTAGTGTTTTATATCTTATAAACACTTCTTTAATATAAATTATAGCTATATCTTCTGCTAAGATTTCTTCTATATATGCTATAAAGTAGCCCTACTTAGTTAACTTGTCTATTATTATTAGGATTATATAGTAATCCTATCCAGTAATAGGGTCCTTAGACTTTAGTAGCTTAATAATAAAGTCCTATAATATAACTGTTGGGAATGAGGCAAGCGGTCGTTACATAACGCCGCGGCACTAGCGTGGCGAGGAGTCTTAAGCTCCTCGCCCTTCCTCATTCCAAACATATTAAGCTTTTAACTAACATCACTATAACCTACTCGAGTAGTCGTTATTGGTAAGTTACCCTGTGTAACCAACACTAATTAGTGGTTGAATACACAGTCAACCATAAAGCAGCTAGGTTTTTGAACAGAAGAGACAGTCTCGTACAGGGGTGCCATATGCGCTTATATGGAATGGATCCCGGCAATACTGTGCTACCTTAGACTTATGGAAAACTAGTAACAGAAGTGTTACTAAGTACTAGAAGATACCAAGTTACGTCTATTATATAGAATAACCACGTTTACAAAAATTTAGTCAAGTACTTTAGGTCAGAAGTGTTACTAAACCTAGGGTCCTAAGTCAACATCCAAAACACGTTAAAACAACCATCTTAATACCTTTGGTATACCTTTATAGACTATAGGATCACAATCACTACCTAACTACACGTCAAACAACCTTTATTTCCCTTAATTTTTATTAAAACGCGTCAAACAATCTTTAATAACAGCTATTATAGCGTTAACCTACCTAAAGAAGTACAAGGACGACATTAACCCAGAGATATAGAAAACCGCTATAATTAATCCTAAAGATGTTAATTAACAAGACTTAAACGGATTCTTATTACACTATATAGCATACTATAAAGACAGCAAATACAACGACACCATACTATAGTACTGTATAAAGGAGGACTTTGTTAGATGGATAAAGGAAACATAGGCTCCTGCAAATAAGGATATTATACAAGACTTCTATAACTTCCTATAGGAGAATAAAGTGTTCATACCTATAGATAGGGGTGCTATTAGAGATAACATTCAGGAGCAAGTTATTAACGCAAAAGAAGAGCATAAATGGACTCTATAAGAGATTAAGCACCAACTACGCACTATAAGGAAGCTTAATTCACAATAGAACCCAAGCAATATACTATTAGAGACGCTTCTACCTCTATCTTTAACTCCCCTATATCAACCAATTTAACCCACAACTTCAACTACTGCCCTTTAGCAAGCATAAGATCCCCCTACTTCGCGATCTAATAGCCTTTAGACCCCACCAACTAAACCTACATCCCCACTACAGCCTATAATACAACTCCCACCTCCTCCATCTTAATCTTAAATTAGAGGCAGTTTAAAATTGCTTACAGAGCTTACAAAGCTCTATTCGGATTAGAAGAAGAAGTTTAGTAGGGAATTATATAATATTCTTAATTCAAAACTACGTATCTTCTATAACTATTACTAGAAGGTAGGAATAGAGTCTAATAAATACCACAACGCCTATTCCGTTATGCTCAAGGGCCAAGCTAGTACCTTCTATTATAATCATTTAGCAGGAAAAGGATATGATTTCGACCGCATAATATATAAGTTAAGATGCCACTTCAAAACAGAAGAGAATAAGTAGCAGTATATATTAGAATAGAGAGAGACTACCTTCCTAAGAATCATTACTACAAACCCAGGTATCCCTCAGCTTAATTATCTTCAAAAGCTTTTTAATTAACTTTAGATAATTTAGTATGGTTTATCCAAATCATATTAAGAGGATTTTAGCCTACGTGATTAAGTTATTAGCGTATACTAAGGCGTTAAAGAATATAACCTTACTCTCTTTAATCCTGTAAATACTTATAAAGGAGTGTATACTTAATTAAGATCTTCTATTGGCACCACTCTACGCTCTTAAGAAGTACAGCAATTTAATACCTAACTCTAACCTACTTTAATCAACCCGCCTAACCAATATAATTACAACTGGACTGATCGAACATATAGTAGCCGTAGTAGGCAATATGGCAGAGGGTACAATTAACAACCATAAGGTAAAAGTAGAGGTCCTCATAGAGGTTTATTCCAAAGTAATTACTAGAAGAAGTGCTATGTTTATAAAAAACCAAATTGCTAGTTAACTAGGCATTCTCTTAATAAGCAAAAGAAGGCATATAATAAGTTTCGCTAGAGTGCAAGAAACATTAGAAATTATAAAGTTACTATAGCCTACTTCCAAAGCTTCCTAGTTTAATATAAAGGCGTAGAGGATCTTAAAGGTAAGGCTAATAAGGCTAAATAGCTTCTTATAGATATAGAAATTAAAGACTACTCTCCCAACCAATACTTTACTAAGTATAGTAAGGTAGATAGCATATAAACTATTACTATTCTTAATAACTAATCCACACTCTATACTATTACAAAGTCAGATATATTTAATAAGCCAAAGGAGAGTTCCATATTCTTCTTTAATAATAGATACTCGGCAAACGTCTTCTATAGTATTATGCCAGATACTAGAGCCGTAGGAGTATTTACAGTAGGAGAACCTTAAGTTTGAGCTCTTTAGTAGCTTAATAGCTCTGTTTAGATCAACTAATTAACGGCAGGCCAATATACAATTCGTTTTAGTAAGGGTACTACAATCTCTCTTAGTATAATTAAGGTTAAAACCCCCTTAGGGTATATTACTTTTTATATTATTCCCGCAAATACCCCATTTCTATTTTACATTAAAGATATGGATAAATTAGGCATTAAACTTAATAACCTTAAGAATATGCTTATTTAGGGAGATAATTAGGTGCCTGTTATACACAAATAGGGTCACCCCTAGTTGCTCCTTTATTAACTAGAAAAGAGCGTTACTTAGAGCCACTTAACCAAGTTAGAGCTACATTAACTACACTATTATTTTAGCCACCTATCTGTTTACTAATTGCTTAGGGTTCTTTAGCAAGCAGGCCATAAAGTTAAGGTTAAGGCAATTAAGCATTTTATAAAGTACTACTATTACTGCTAAATAAACTAGAAGTCCCCTAGCCAATTTAAGTTCACCCTTAAAGATAACTACAACTTTAACTTCTGTATTATTGTTAACATTATATATCTTAGCGGCAAGCCAGTACTCTAAGTTGTTAACTTCTTAACCTTCTTCTAAGCCGCACGTTTCTTAAAGGATATATCAGCTAGGAACGCATAGGATACCCTTTAATTATACTAGATTAATATCTACTAAGGACCCCCTAACCAAATTATCTATAACACAGGAAAGAACTTCTTATCTATAGAGTTTTGATAATAGATAAAGGCAATGGTAATTAAGGTCAAGGAAGTCCCTATTAAGGCACATAATAGTGTTAAAAAAGTAGAGCAATATCACACGCCATTACGCAGCGTATATAAGATTATCTTTTTAGAACTAGAGGACGCTAGCAAAGAACTTACCTTATAAATGGCTATTAAAGCTATTAACAATTCCGCTGGCCTAGATAGACTTATACCCACATTGCTAGTCTTTAGCGCCTACCCTTAAATAACTAACGATTCTCCACTATCTTCCTCCACTATATAACGGGCTAAGGCTATTTATAAAGCAATAAAGGAGGTCCAACGTCTCTACGCCACACGCCAGGTCAATAATGTACTAGGAATAAGAAATGGCCTAAATATCTTAACTACGCTTAATCTGCCACTCCAGTCTAAGGTACGCGTATGGCATAAAAAGGGAGGATAGTTAGGCCCATATTAACTTATTATAATTAATAGTTAAACTTACACTATTTAGATGCCTTACAGACCCACTTAATTCCATTTAACTATTATTAAGCCTTACTATAAAGATAACAGTTTTAAGCCTTTACAAGATGCCCTAGAAGATGCCCTAAAGGAGAACCACGATTAACGTGCTCTAGAAGGCGACTACAATTCTAATATAATTATAGTAGATACGCTACAACTATGACGCGGTAGAGGTCGCCCAAAGAGATTACGAAATTGCCAATATCTTATTAATTTTAAAGAGCAATTCATTACCGCCATTAAGAATGGAGTTGAGTTATTAATAGCTTTTATAACAGCTAAGGAGAAGGCTAACTTTGAGCTCGCAAAACAGCTCTAAAAGGAAGGTTATATTATAACCCTAGGAGCTCCTTTCTAAGTATCCAATAAGTAGGAGATTGATAGTCTTATTACAAGAGGAGTTTTTAAATTTAAGAAGTATGACCCTACTAAGTTCAATAAAGTTCGCATCTTTAAGTTAAAAATAGTTAATAAGATTAAGGGCAAAGCTACTAACGCCCCATTTAAGAAATTAAGGCTTATTATCCAAGGTTATAATAATAATAGCAAGAAGGTGATTTTTATATAATCTCCCATAATTTAATAAGCTAGTTAGTAGGTTATTCTTACACTAGCTCCCTCCTTAATAAAGAATAGAATAGTAGTCTATTTATAAGATATTACTCAGGCCTATACCCAATCAGAGACGCACCTTTAGCGCTTAATATTGGCATACCTTCTAGAGCAAATTCGCCACTAATATCCCAAAGATACAATCATAGTTGTGCTTAAGCCATTATATAGAATTGCAGAGGCAGGAACTCATTAGTAGGCTACCTACAGCAAGCACTATAAAGAGAAGCTTTTAATAACTACTTCTATATTTAACCTATGCTTCCTTATTACAACCACAGGAACTCTATTTAGAATCGTCAGCATATAAACTAATAATACAATTATCTTAGAAGACGACCAATTCTCAGCTCTTAAAGAAGATAAGCTAGTAAAGGCAAATCTTATAGCAAAGCTAAAGGAAAAGCTTAATTTAATAATACTATTACTTTTTAATGGATGCATCCTCTCCCTAAACAAGGATTCTATTACTTTACGCCAGAAAGATTAAGGCAAGAAGATTAATGTTATTAACATTAATTCTCTAAAGCAAGGATACGTGGAGCAACGCGCTTATAGAGCTTATATTGCTTCTATCTGTCAACCTAAGGCTTTATTTAATCTCTCTATTGCCGCTTAACACTAGGAACTAACTAAGGATAACGTCCTTGCCCTAAATAAGCGTCTTTCCTAGCAAATAAACCATCTTAATTGGGGACTACTCTATGTGCCTATTAATCTTCCTACCACTAAGCTCTTTATATTTGTTAATAGATTATTTATAAATAACAAAGATTTTAGCTCCTAGCTAGGATATAAAATTATTATTACAAACGAATCTACTAGAGAGAATAACTTTATAATCTATAGCAATCTTATCTATTAGAGCTTAACTAAGAGCAAGCGCGTCACCCAAAGTGTTCTAGCATTAGAGATATATAGAATGGTTAGTGGAGTTAATATAGCAATTACAATTAGAACTACCCTAAAGATAATTATAGATTAACTTAAACTCCCTATTATCCCTATAATTATATACACCAACTTATATTCCCTCTATAAGTATTTAGTTAAGCTTAGTACCACAAAGGAGAAGCGCCTTATAATTAATATTATAGCACTTTAGTAATCCTATAAACAGTAAGAACTCTTTAAGATCTAATAAATTAATGGCTAAGATAACCTAGTAGATATAATAACAAAGGCAAACCCAAACAAGGCTTTAGAAACGTTTATTAACACAAACACTCTATATATACGGGTTAAAGGTTAGGTTAAAAGGGAGTAGGAGCACAATAATCTGTAGACCTTAATTCCAACTAGCCAATTAGGATTTTCTATCCCTAGAATAGAAAATTGCTATTAGCTTGCTTATAACTAGCGCCTTAGCGGCCCTAATATGATATACGCCCACAACTCCAAGCAAGAAAGCACCACGTGCTAAGATGCAAAATTTAGGACAGTGAGACTTATATTATAATAGCAATAGTAAGTAAGGAGGATTAATATTTGTTACGCTAGCCAAGCAGTATTTGTATATAGATGGCAACTATAAAAGAAGAGTTGCCAGTGTTGGGAATAAGGCAAGCGGTCGTCACGTAACGCCGCGGCACTAGCGTGGCGAGGAGTCTTAAGCTCCTCGCCCTTTCTCATTCTAAACATATCAAGCTTTTAACCAACATCACTGTAACCTACTCGAGTAGTCGTTATTAGTGAGTTACCCTATATGACCAACAATAACCTTCCATAGTCTCTTTAGTATTTTAATAGGTTATAGCCCTTTATATAGCTTATGCCTTATTAGTTTATTTCTTTAGCAATCTAAATATTTCTTTATAACTTATCTTACTAGTCCTTAAATTCCTTAAATAATATATTCCTCTTAGAGTCTTAACTCTAAGCCTATAGCTCTATTATATCCTTAGGTTATTTCCTTATAGAATTCCTTAATAAACTCTTCTACTATTAGTTTTGGTATATATATAGCTTCTTAGTACTTATATTATTCTAATTCTAGATCCTTATTTTATGCGTCTTAAATTCTTTATAACTAATTACTTTCTGGTATTTTATAGACTTATTTTAGTACTTTTTTAGTTATAGCCGCTAGTTTCAGGTAATTGTATCTAATTAGTCCATCTTTATCTTTGCGTAGTATAGTGCCTAATTGTTTCTTATTATTCTATAGTTCTGCCTTTCTACTAAGTATATCCACTCTTGTATTTTTAGTGCCCTTAGTATACTAGATTTTAAAGTAATATTCTATAAGTATTTCCGCCTATCTAACCTATCTGTAATTAAGTTCTTTTATAGTTAAGAACCCCGTTAGATTCTTATAATCTATTTTTACTATAAATAGTTTTTTTATACCTTGCAATAATACTCGTTACTTTTTAAGTACTATAACTATACCTAATAACTCCTTATTATAGATGTCATAGTTTAGTTCCAGTAGTGTTATCTTTTAACTATAGTATACTACTAGGTGCCGTCTATCCTAGTATTTTTATAATAAGCATGCTCCTAATATAAAATTTAATGCATCTATTTCTTCAACTGTATCTAACTTTAGTTAATAGATCTTAAGGATTAAATCCTAGGTAAACAATTCCTTCTACTTCTTTCCCTATATCTATAGTTCCTCTTTTTTTTATAAGTCTTATAAAGGGTTTAATATTCTTTAACTATTATGCGATAAACCTCCTATAGTAGTTGCAGAATCCTAGGAATAACCTTAATTATATAATATTCTCTAGTTCTTACCAACTTACTATAGCCTTAACTTTCTTTAGGTCTATTTGGATTTTCCCTAGTTTAATAATAAAATTAATAAAATTAGTCTTTCTAGTAAAGAACTTGCATTTCTTAATTACTACTGGTATCTTTTCTTTTTATAGTCTCTTTAAGACCTATTTAACGTATTTTCCATACTCCTCCTTACTTATTAAGTAGATAATAATATTATTAAGGTGTTATGGCGCTGGTGGAAAATGGTAGATTGTAATGGACAGTTGCAGATAGTTACAGTTACGTGACTTAAGGGCCGCATAAAACCTTAAGCGGCACTACTATTCTTCTCCTTTCCTTTCTCTAGCTTTAGATCCTTGTTTATAGACTACCAATTATACAGGCTTACGTGTCCCTCTTGCCGTACTTATGCCTTAATTAACTAAGTTGCTAATATTATCTAAAGCTTATCTACTCTTTCTTCCTAAGAAGGAACTTAAATATATCTATAGACTATAAATAGGATAGGAATACAGAATAGGACCCTAAGGATATTACTAAAACTATAAGAACATAAACAGAACGCAAAACCTAAGAATGGGATATGCATGGACTAGAACCCCTCTAGAAAATAAACAAACACTAGAAATTACCTAATACTACTATACTAAGAAATATAGTAGCCGGTAAAGCCGCTGCAGGACCTATAAATACCTCTAATAGTAAAACAGTTGCCGTCTTAACCCCCTAAAAAGAACTTATAGCAGCTAATGCTGAAATTAAACGGCTTTAAGAGCTGCTTAAAACTAGAGACACCCCTATACCTAGCAAGGAATTATTAAACACCTAAAGACTTGCTACAGTCCTTAAGGCCCTAGCCTAATATACAGCATTAGCATTATTGTGGTCCGCAAAGGTTATAGACCCCCCGTTGCTTATAGACCGAACTAACCCTATATTTAATAATTAGAAGCTTTAACTATAAGATAAGCTTAAAGTCAATACGAACCACTTCCCTACTACTTAGGCTAAAATGGCCTATATCTTCAGCCGTATCGGCGGGGACGTATAGACACACCTATATCTATAATACGCCTAAGACTTAGTAGACCCCTTCGTCTCTAAAGAAGAGATAATTAACTACCTATCTTCTATTTATAAGACCCCTTTAAGGTATAGAATGCCTATCTTAATTATAAAAGCCTAATAATAAAAATAACAGAAACTTTCTTGGTTTTTTTAGACCCGCTTTCTATACCTAGCTAGATAGGCCCAAATCCCCTAGAAAGATCTAATGCTAGACCTCTTTAATAAGCTTACCCTAGACCTATAGCGCGCTATACTGCCGGTTTATACTACTATATAGACGCTAAAGGAACTTATAAACTAATATCTAGCTATAGACCAGGACCTCTATTAAATTAAGGAATATACTAAGCGGTATGTCACGCGACGGGCAATTGAGGCATTAGCACTGTAATATAACGAGCGCAAGCCTATACAATTGAAATGTCTATGGACTTGGATATCAAGATGAGGAGCAGAAGAAGGTCGTGGAAAGGACACGTCTATATATATGGAGCCAAGACGTAAGCGAACCCCCTGACTAGGCCCTATCTAGGTTACGCACATCAGTGCCGTAACACGGTATAAGGCTAGAAGCTCCGCTAACCAAAATATAAGTACTATAAGAACGGGCCGCAGTGCCCTAGTAAGATCTGCAACCCCTATAGCACTGACGATACCGCCTGCTATTAACCTAGTAGCTAGCTATATAGCTAGTCCTACCGTAACTCTAGTAAATACTTGGCCTTTATATAGCAACCCCTATAGATAGGCCCTTAGCAACTAAGGAGCTTGCTTTATATGCAGTTAAAAGGGTTCCTATGCAGCTAAATACCTAATAAATATAAAAAATGATAAGGTCCTACTAATCTAGGAGGATAATATAAAGGTAGAGTTAAAAAAAAAAAGAACCTTAAAGAAAGACTCCTTTCTAGGATTAAAAGGGATTAACATATTATATATTAATCTGGGTTGGCTAGTTAATAGAAGAAGCTATACTATCCCTTATACTTTATTCCGCAATAGATATTAAGTTTTAACCTCTGCTTTAGCTAACTCTAGAGCAAATACCTTTGCCTTATTAGATACCTAGTATACTATAAAGCTAGCTAACTTTTTAAATACACCCCTTAAAGAACTGCCTAAACCAATTCCTATTTATAGGTATAATGGATAGATAGGGCTACCTATTATAACTATCTTGCAGATATACCTCTACGTTAATAGATAAAGATAGTATAACGTCCCCTTTCTTATTATAGACTTAGGAAGCTATAATATAATCTTAGGAAGAAAATGGCTAGCCTATTTAGGCTTATAGCTTAAAGTACAGAGTAGACGGCTTATTTAGCCTAAAACCCTACCCCTAATATTGTCTTTTATAAAGAAAATTAGCATTATAATAGAAAATCTTATACGGCTATAGATAGACACCATCTATTAGGCCAATGCTATGTGTAGGGACCAGGCATTTAAGAAAGACGTATAGCTTAATCTGTAATGAATCTATATACTACAACGTTCCTAGACTACTAATATTATGCCGCTAATACTAGGGACCTAAGAAGCTAGTAATAAGCTAGATAAACTAGGCCCTATATAGCCATAAAGAACAGCAAGGAATATTAGATGCTATACTAAATAAATAGACTAGAAATATAACTTATGGAAGATGGAATAGGAGCTAAGGAGGGCTATAAGCCCTTAACCGCAAAATATTGTTTATAAAACGTCTATAAAGAAACCTATAAACCTCCTACTAGTTAATATCTGCTGTATTAGCACTATAGGGTTCTACCAGAACTTAAAACGGCCTAATACTATTGCCTTTATAACTAGCTTATATAAAATTAACCAAATAATTAAAGATAAGGAAGCCCTAGCCCGTAACCAACTTAGTAGGGAAAGTAAGCTTATAGATAAGGAGCTAGTAGAATAGAAACCACTCCACTAATACTAGGAATTTAAGGACGTATTCTTTAAGGCAGTATCTAATATGCTCCCGCTTTACTAACTATATAACTATAAGATTAAGATTAAGCCAGATAAAGAAAACACCCTTAGCTATAGCCCCCTCTACTAGTAATCCACTAATAAGCTATAGGCCACTAAGTAGTACCTTATTAATAACCTTAATAAGGGCTTTATTAAGCCTAGCCAAGTCCCTTTCACCTTACCTATTCTCTTTATAAAAAAGCCTAACGGTGAACTTTGTTTCTATATTAACTACTATAAACTAAATTATATAGCCTATAAAGACCAATATCCGCTGCCCTTACTTAAAGAAACACTAGCCTATATAAGTAAGGCTAAGATCTTTATAAAGCTTAATATCTGCTAGGCCTTTTACCAGATTAGAACAGACCCTAAATCTAAGGATCTTACTATATTTTGGACCTACTATAAATTATATAAATATAAAGTACTACCTTTTAGACTAACTAATGGGCTAGTTATATACCAACGGTATATAAATAACGTACTCTTTAACTACCTTAATGACTTCTATACAGCCTGCTTAGATAATATTATAATTTACTCTAAGAATAAACTAGAATATAAGGAGTATATTTGTAAAGTCCTATAACAGCTCCATAAAGCTAGCCTCTAGGCCAATATTAGAAAGTTAGAATTTAGTATTAAGCGCACTAAGTACTTAGGGTTTATTATTAGTATAGATGGGATTAAGGCAGACCTAGAAAAAACGGCTATAATTAATTAATGGGAATCCCTAAGGACCATAAAGGGGGTATAGTTATTCCTAGGTTTTTATGACTTCTACTAACGCTTTATTAAAGACTGTGGCAGAATTACTTAGCCCCTTAACTACCTTACTAGAAAGAACTAACCTTTCTATTTTAATGAGGTATATAAAAAGGCCTTTAATAAACTTAAAAAGTAGCTAGTCTCTGCTCTGCTACTAGCCTATTTCTACCTAGAACGGCCCTTAATATTAGAAATGGATGCTTTTAATAGTGTAATAGCTGCCGTCTATTTTTAGGAACAGCTAGATAGAGAATGGTACCCTATTATATACTATTTAAAGACCATAATAAATGTGGAGCTAAATTACTATATCCATAATAAAGAAATGCTAGCCATTATTTCTAGCCTTTAGTACTAGCGCGTATAGCTAAAGGGGACTCCTAAACCTATTTGGGTAGTCTTAGATTATAAGGCCTTAGAATACTTTATAATAACTAAAGCCCTTATAGCCCGGCAGGCACGCTAGGTGGATATCTTATCCTAGTTTAACTTTCTAATTATGTATAAGCTGGGTGTAACTAACTGTGTAGATATCTTTATAAGGTATAAGCAAGACCTAGATAACTAAATAGCTATAAAGATTATATTATCGACCTAAATACTGCTATAACCAGAGCACCTTAACCTTAGAATATAGGTAGGACTAAATATAGACCCTGTAAAGGTCGAGATATGCCCTATTAATACTATAGAACTTAACCTTATTAATAAGCTACTGTAAATAAATTATATAGCCCCTTTATTATAGGAGTACCATAAAAAGGTAAAGGGCGTTACTAGCCTATGGTCCCTTAAAAACGGACTACTAAAGTATAAGGAACAGCTAGTAGTAGCTAAGGAATAGAACTTATGGACTTAGCTTATTGCTAAAGCGTATATTTAGATCTCTATGGCTTACCCTAGAAAAAATAAGACCTGTAAGATTATTAGTAACTATTACTACTAGCCTAGAATAGTTATAGATATTAACCGCTATGTATAAAACTATAATAACTGCTATAGGTCTATAATCCCATAAGATAAGACCCCAGGACTATTAAAATTACTCCTAATACCAGGACGCCCCTAGCAGTATATCTTTATAGGCTTCTATAAGCTACCTATAGACCGTAACAGATATAATATGGCTATAGTTATAGTTAACCGCTTTAGTAAGCATCTGTTTTTAATCCCTCGTTATAAGAATATTAATACTAAAGAGGTGGCCTAACTATATATCCACTACGTCTACTAAATTTATAGACTACTAGATACCATTATATCCAATTATAGGCTATAGTTTATATCAGCTTTCTAGAACGAGTTTACCTAGATCCTAGGAATTAAGCTAAAGCTTTTTATAGTATACTACCCTTAAACCGACGGCTAGATAAAGATTATAAACTAGTATTTAGACTAGAGACTCTAACCCTTTATTAACTACCTCTAGGGCAATTAGGCTGAACTACTACCTCTAATAAACTACGCCTAGGCTACCCTACCCTATAACTCTATAGGATTTGCACCTATCTAGCTAGAAATGGGGTATTTACCCCATATAAGCTTTAACTAGGAAAGACTAAAATGGCTATAGACTATACGCGAAAAATTATCTTATAAGGAAGCACGGCATTACGCTAAACGCTTAGAAGAAGCCTGGAAAGTAGCCTATATAAACCTAGAAAAGGCCCAGAAATTAATAAAATAGTAGGCAAATAAGTATAGGCGTAGGCCTAACTTTACTATAGGCGATAAGGTCTAGGTTATAATAAAGAACTAAAAGATAGAATGGCCTAGCCGTAAGCTAGACTATTAAATAGTAAAACTGTATAAGGTCCTTAAAAAGAGAGGCAACTTATATAGAGTAAAGCTCCCAGATTTAATTAAGGTCCACCCTAAGTTCTTGCCAAATAAGCTACAAAAAGCTGTAAATAACCTATTGGCTAGATAAAAGAATAAACCGCCCCTGCCAATTTAAGTTAATGGTAATAATAAATAGGAAATTAAAGAAATACTAGCCTGTAAACTTATAAGGGGAACGCTAAAGTATTATATTAGTTGGAAAGGATATAACCCAGATCCTACTTGGTACCCTATATAGAACTTTATAGGTAGTCCCTATAAGCTTAAAGGGTTCTATAACTAATACCCTAATAAGCCTGGACCCCTAAAGTACCTTAATAAGTAAATAGAGTGCTAGTATAGCAAAGACAATAAGCTGCCTATTAAGTATAAAGATAAGAATACCCTATAGACGTAATACGGACATATAAAGCCTAAGGGCAGGCTTTTTTTTAGAGGGGAGGGATAATGTTATGGCGCTAGTGGAAAACGGTGGATTGTGGCGGACAGTTGCAGATAGTTGCAGTTATATAACTTAAAGGCCGCATAAAACCTTAAACGGCACTGCTATTCTTCTCCTTTCCTTTCTCTAGCTTTAGATCCTTATTTATAGACTACCAATTATATAGGCTTGCGTGTCCCTCTTGCTGTGCTCGTGCCTTAATTAACTAAGTCGCTAATATAAGGTATACTATAATAAACTTATCTAGGTGTTCTCCTAATATATTATTAATTCATTTCTAAAATATTACTAGTGCGTTTATAAGCCTAAACTGCATAACTAATAGTTTATATAGTCCTTCCTTTAACATAAAGGCTACCTTTTATTTATTGTCTTTCTTAATCCTAATTTAATAGTATGCCCACCTTAGATCTATTTTTATAAATATTTGCATATTACTAATCCTATTCTAGATTTCGCTAATTAAGGGTAAAGGATACCTATACTTTCTTATAATACTGTTTAACTATCTATAGTTAATACATAGTCTAAGTTTTCCGTTTTTCTTTGGTATAAATAGTATTAGGTATTTTGCTAATAACTATAATGGTCTAATATACCCTTTTTATAGGTTTTCTTAGATAAACTTCTTAAGCGCTCTTAACTTGTCTTTTATTAACTTATAAATTAGAAAGAACCTTAGACTTATTCCTAGTTCTAATTTTATTTTATAGTTCTATATTATATACTTTAATAGCTTTTTACTTTTTAGGCTCTATAACTTTTTATTATACTTATAGTATCTTTTTGGTATATAACTTAAGCTTTACTTAGTCTCCTTATATATTACTCCAACCTAGTACTATACTATCTTAGTAGTCTGTTACATCTTATATTATTAAGTATTCCTAATATTAAGTTAACCTATAACCTAATCAATCTTTAGATTATATTTCTATAACTAAGGCATTTCTAATATCGCCTTATCCTTTCCTAATAGCAGGATATTAAAAGACATGTTAATTTGTTTTTCTTTAATAGTTAATTAAATAGGTCCTATTTTAAGATTAATAATGCCTCCTCTATAGGCTATTAGATCTTCTAAAATTATTATTAATAGGTACGGGTGCTCTTTTTATCTATATAGTAATATATAGTTCCTTATGGAGGTCGCTGTTATAAGTTCTTGCACCTTCCTAATTAGGAAATTAAGCGACTGCGCACGCGCCATTACGGATGCGCAGCTATCAGCCTACCCCACGTAAATTTAGGCACGATCCCGCTACAAATGCGTCATTTTTAGCACTGCTATATAAGCTAAAATACCGGCTGCGTAAATTACAGTACTAATAATTTTTAACAAATTTTAAGTTATAATAACTAATTTAGTACAATTAATTATATAATAGCTTTAACTTAAAATTTATATAAAGCTTATAAATATATATATATAAATATATAATTTTTTATTTAATAATATACTAAGAGAGTTAGTAACTTAATTTCCTAATTAGGAAGGTGCAAGAACTTATAACAGCGACCTCCGTATTACTCCACTATCTACTAATGCTTTAAATTTTTAATCTTGCCACTTAATTTATAAATTTAGGTGTTGTCCTATAATTTCTTTAAGGGTTTAAGGGTTTACTACTAGCTCCCTCTAGTCCTATAGTCCTCTACTTTTCCTAACTATTAGCTAGTAGATTTTAGTTATACTTAGTCTACCTTTAGCCAATACTTAGTTCGCTTTTTTCCCTTAATATACTATAAATACATATTTTCTAGGCATTCCCACTACTGCTATCTATCTAAGCATTCTTCCATAAGGAATCTTCCTAGTTAAAGTATTAAGTCGCCTAACTTCTAAACTTCTACTAGGTGCCAACCGTATATATATTTAGTGTCTCTAAATCGCTTTTCTTCTATTAACCACTATATCCTTATTAAATATTTGCGATGTTTATCATTTAGTACTCTATATATATTACATATATTATTTATATATACGATTTACGATAATGTGTAATACGCTAGGTGTTTTAGGTTAACTTATAGTTTATCTTTATCCTTAAGTTTAAACATTTCTTATATTAATCTAATTACAAGAGGAACGACTTTTAGAGCTCTTGCTGCACCTGGCCCAAAAAGACCAAACCAACCAAAAGAACCCTGAAAAACACCCTAATAATCCCCTAAGATGCATGCATCACAGGGGAGGCACAGGTGGAACGACGGTGGTACACAGTCGCGTATAACCGCCAGACCCATACCTAACAATGGCCCCCTACAACAACAACAAGGACGGGCGAATACTATACCAGAAAGTGGAAATACCCTAATTAAGAAGGCATCTGATAAAATACAAAGCCTATTAGACACGTCTAGTATCTAGAACTATAGGGGAGTATCTGTTAGCTATTACAAACTAATATAGCTAGCAGAATGGCTCCAGTCTAGCAAACCTTAGGTGTCCCTCCAGCAAACCCTTAATTAAATCCTCCAATGGCTAAACAAAATCAAAGATAAACAAAAACCCCCCCTATAGGCGAACCGCACCTAGGCCGCCATAGCTGCACTTCTATAGTATAGGGAACCTACCCCCCTAAAGACAACAACTAGGTATATAATCACAATATAACCAAATACAGAAAAGGTAGAGGAACTTAGGGGATAATTAGAAATAGAAGTTCTTATAAAAATTTATAAGGAGGTCCACAACGCCGTCATAGTCTAACACCTTAGGAGTGGAGACATTAGAGTCACCCTAAAGGACTAATAGGCAAAGAAACGGGCTGTAAAGGCAGGGGATAGGCTAGGAGAGCGTATTAGTATAAAAGTGCTTTATAAAGATTACCTAGTTAAAGTCCTATCAGTTTCCATAAGCCTTAGGGTAAAAAGGGGACGCTAGGCGGACAATATAGTAACTATATAAGAGATAGTAAAACAAACGGAACGCCTTATACTAGGACTCGTAATTACCCAGATCTAATAGCTTTAATAGGAAAATATAAACTAAGTATATAATAAGAATAATAAGAGGATATAAGGGGCGCCAGAGACTCGCTAAGGAGATAATAGATAAACGTATAGCTCCCTTATCATTAGCGTATATATACTAGGAATGCAAAAACTCCTTATCTAAAAAGGAATAATTATAAATGGCCTTATATATAACACAAGGCTCTACAACCACAGACTACGCCTAGAACAATGTTATTGCTATATATAATGGGGACACATCCAATCCACATACGCAGCATAGGTGTACTGCGGCCACTATGCAGGCCCCCACAATACAAGACAATATATAAATTAAGACTAAATAAAATGCGCGAACTGTTACTAAAGCACATATAAGGCATAGGAGAGAGAAGACTGCATTAAATATAGGAGATAGAAGGAAAGAGCTTAACAGCTACAGGAACAACTGTATACTAGGTTATATAAATAGAAACAATAGGTAATAAGCTAGGGGGACGTAGGTATCTTCCTAGCGTTTCCTACCTTTAATACTAGGGGGCTAAGCCAGCTATCCCAAGCCTTAACAGGCCAAAAGCGATACCGCGCAACATTATTAGACCGAACAGGGACATAAGGGACATATAGAACACAAGGGAGAGGACGCCTAGTAGAAAGACCCCTATAGACGGCTATAGCAAGTTTAAGGCCAGAACAATTAAGAATTAGATTTAACACGGCAAATATAACACACATAGCTAGCTCATAAGGGGTATATAGCTAACTGGCAAGAATAGGGGAAGAACCGGAGGCAATAACAGACTCAGATTTAGAAAGGCTAGTAAAAACATAAAATACAGAAATAGAAAGCTCTATATAAAATAAGTAGTAGCCAGGGAGCAAATATAGGAGATAGAAGTTCTAAACATTTTAGAGAAAGTGGAAACGGAAGAAGTAAGGAGTAAAGGAGAGGCGAAGGACCCCTACTAGGGGTCCGCCACTTAACCATTATACAGTACAACTGCGGCAATATAAACCACCGTCTAGTAAGGCCCCTACTAGATAGTCTAGACCTAGAGAAACACTATATTCTTACTATATAAGAGCCGTATTACAATACCTATACATAATTAATATACTGCCCCCAAGAATTCCAGCTCCTATATAAACCAAAAGCAGCTACACGCGTATACTTTATAATCAGCAAAAATATCAGCCTTGCCTTATGGTTATAGCAGGTAGTTAACCTAGATATTATAGTTATAACTATCCAGACATACAGGGAACTAGTATAAATTATTAATATCTATAACCTTAGGGTTAAAGGGGTAGCATAGACAGAGAACATTATATCTATAATAAGCTTACTAGAAACTAAACACGCAGAGTCCATCCTACTAGGAGATATAAACCTCCACTACCTACAGTAGGGGGGCATCTATGTTGCTGCTAATTAATAGGCAGAGTGCCTACTAAAAGCTATAGATAACGGGGGCCTTAAGCTAGCTACCCCCCTAGGTGCAATTATATGGCAATAGGGCACCGCTAAAAGTACAATTAACCTTACAATTATAGACGAAAACCTATACCAGAGACTTAAAAGGTGCTCCCCTAAAGAAGAATAGGCACTTACCTTAGACCATATCCCTATCCAAATACAACTAGATCTAGATATTAAGGCGCAACTAAATAGTAAAAGATATATAATAAGGAAGCTTAATGTAGATAGCTTCCTTAATACAATTAAATAATAACTTTAAGACCTAGAAGAAATCTACCTAATACTAAACAAGTAAGGCTTATTAGCTACCCCTAAGGAAATTAATTAAAAACTAGAAAGGATCTAGGTAGTAATTAAAAGTAGGCTGAAAGAGCACTGCCTAGTTTCAAAACTGGGCCCCTATATACGACACGCATGGTCCGCATAGTGCGCGGCCCTTATAGCCGGCCAACGACAAGTAAGGAGGAAATACACAAGCAGCCACAATTCTAAGGATAAGAGACGATATAAAAACATAAAAAACTAGCTAAAGAATACCCTAAGAAAAGAAGCAAGGAATAACTAGAAACGGTTTATAAACAAACACACTATTAACCTAAGTCTCCCCTATAACAAGGGCCTTTGGACTATAGTAAAATAGGTAAAGAAAAAGGCGGGACGCCTAGTAAAAGATCCACACCTACTACCCCTATAAAGAGTAGGCGAACCACAGGCTATAAGCAACAATAATAAGAAGGTAAAGATTCTTACAGAAAGATTTTTCCCTTAACCAGCTCCAGTAGACCTTAGCAATATTACTGGTAAAACACTAGTAACTTGCCTAAGGGTTAATAGTAATATAATAACTAAAGAAATAGCTAGAACTATTAGCCGCCTTTTAAACAATATAGTATTAGAACCAGATGGGATCCTAAACAAAGCCCTAAAGACCTATAGACCACTTATAGCACCTTGGCTTGCAGATATAGCTAGAGCATACTTTGTAATAGGCTACTACCCATAACTTAAAAGATCTATAACAACGGTTATTTTATAAAAAGAAGGTAAAGTAGACTACTTAATCCCAGGAAGCTACCGCCCTATTACCTTAGAAAACACCCTAAGCAAGATCTTAGAAAAGGTTATAGCGGACCATATAGCAGATATAGTAGAGGAACACGCCCTACTACCACAAAGCTAAATAGGGGCAAGAAAGAATCGCTCAACGCTATTAGCACTTACACTACTCGCTACTACCATTAAAACTGCATAGGCTATACAAAAGGACTTTATAGTATTAATACTTAGCCTAGATATTAGCGGCGCCTATAACAATATACCCTATAAGCGTCTCCTATATATCCTTAGGGCAAAGGGCTTCCTAGAATAGATTATTTAATTTATTTAAGGATTTATAGGCCAGAAAGAAATATTACTAATCTTTAGTGGATACTAGAGCCCCCCTATTGCAGTTATAACAGGAATACTATAAGGATTACCTCTGTTGCCTATACTCTTCCTCTTCTTTGTAAGCAACCTGCTTAACACCTTTAAGGAAGGGGCGACCTAGGAGATAGGCTTTATTAATAATATAAACCTAATTACATATAGGCCAATAGCCGCAGAGAACTGCAGGACACTAGAGAAAGCCTATAACACCTATATAGAATAGGCAAGACGATATAGAGTCCAATTCTTACTAGAGAAATACTAGCTAATCTATTTTATAAGAAAACGTAACCAATCTGCAGATCTTTAGCATATAATCCATATCTAAGGCTTTAGGGGTTAACTGGTTTAAGGCCTAAGGGTATTAGGAGTGTGGGTAGACAGTAAGCTCTAGTAGAGCGTATATACAGTGTAAGCGGCCCGTAAGGGCCAAGTATAGTATATTGCTATATCCAGGATTATTAATTCTACATAGGGTCCATGCTTCTAGAGGTCATGCCTACTATATATAGCAGTTATCCGGCCAACCATGACGTATAGATCTAGCATTTGGGCCACTAGAGAAACTAAAAAAGGCCCCCCTAAATCACTCCTTAAACCACTCTAAAAGGTCCAAATAGTCTGCCTTAGGAGTATAACAGGCGGGTATAATCAAACGGCTATAGCACTTCTTAAGAAGGAAGCCAATATTCCCCCCCTATAACTATATATTGAAGCCAATGCAATATAAAGGGTGTAAAAGGAACGCAACTCTAACGTTATAAAGTATATTAAGACACGCCTAAACAAACTATAGAGGGACCCTAGGGTGCCCTATAGGAGAAAGAACCAATAACCCTAAAGTAGGGAAGATATATTAGGAGAACAGATAGAGAAAGCAGAAGAAGAATAGTATAGCGTTAAGGCCCAGGCCTATATAAAGGAGGAAGAGAGACGCGTAAGAGGCCAATAAAGATAATAGTAAGGGAGAGAAAGGAGCCAAAGTAGAGCATAAAAGAGTACTGGAAAACCATCTACCGTAATATAATACTGGTTGGACCGATGCTGGAGAGATAAATAGGAGTTAAAGGTATAGAGGTAGACTTAGGCAAGGGGAACCCAAGCCATAGCATAGGTAATACTATAGGGGGTAAATACCTAAGGGCTCCAAGAGGGCCTAACAAAGGCAGAAAATATAATAGCAACACTTTTAAGAACAGGAATAATAGGACTAAAAGATTAGCTTTACTAGGTGGGTATCTTAGTAGGTAGCCTAAGGTGCAAATATAGCTAGCTAAAACAGACACTAAAACATGTAATACTATTATGCCCCTTACACACTAGCTAAGAAGCAATACTCTTAGCAGCTGGTATAGAAAACTATAATATACTACTCTTAACATAGAAAGGCCTCAAGGCGGCTACCCAGTGGCTTATTGGCCAAAATATGCTAGACCAGTTCTGGGTTGCAAAGGAAATAGCAATAGAAGGTAAAAGGGCGAGTAATAGGCGCCCCCTAATAACTCTACAGGAGTAGAGTATAGTGTGTAATACTAGCGCGTCTATATATTTGTTACGGCAGCAGTAGTTCCTAAGGAGGTTAAAAAGTAAGGTAGTAGAGCACCACTAGTAACTCGCAGGCGACTTATAAGCAAGCCCCAAAAGGCAGGGAGATAGATCACGGGGTTTTCTTAAATAGAGTTTTCTCCCTACATGTATATAAGAAGTAGTCCGTGTGGGCCCAACAGGGATCCGAATCGGACGTTAAGCAATGAATAATAATAATATATTAATCTAATTATTACTATTTTATTTACTAATACTAATATCTATATTATATCTCTCTAGTCTATAGCTTATCCTTCTAGATCCTTTAATATTATAATTAATGCTTCTCTAATATAGCTTAATCTAATATAGCCCTTTTATCTAGCTATATATAGAAATCTTCCTATTTATTATTCTTTCGCTGCTTATACCATTTATAGTATAGCTCTATAAGTATATATAACCTATTTATAAGGAAGTATCTCTCTATTACTGCGTTGTTATAACCCTTTATATATTATTCTGTAAACCTAGTTAAGATTTCTAGTTCCTTTTCTTATTTTAGGTCCTCTAGCCATTTAGCTCTTAATATGCCTATCTTTAGCCTATTAATAACTTTTCATATAGGTACTCTATCCCTTATACATCCTAGTATAGCTAATCTCTAATCCAGCTCCTATTCTCGCTATATAATAACTTATTACCTAAACTTATTTATACTTTCTTGTTTTCTGCGTCTTATAGCTAAATCCTTAAAGCTCTTATTCTTCTTAATTATTATATTGTCTTTTTAACCTTTAGGCTAAATACTTTGTTCCCTTAGGATTGCTATAGACCTTATTCGTTCTTTAAAATCTTGGCTCCCTAAAGATCTTCTTCCCATACTTATTTATTTATCTTTAAACTAAACTACTGCCCTTTCCTATCGGTTTTCGTCCATTATAGGTTTTTAGGTATGTCTTATATTATCTTAAGAATCTTAAGCCTATAGCCTTTTGCCTTTATTAGGTGGTAAGCTAGTACTAGTAGTTGTCTACTTACTTAACCGTCTTTAGTTCCCTTAAGTTCTCTTAACTCTAGCTCTTATGGCCAATAGCTTACGCTATACTTATAAATTTGGTATGCGTTATTATAACAAAACGCAAAGTGTCTAATTAAATACTCCTTAGTCCCACGCAATACACTTATATCTATATTATCGTACTCTAATAACCTTATACCTTTTACCACGTAGTTACTCTAACTACCTCTATAGTCTTTAGCGAAATAACTTTATTTTCCGTAATTTATATAAGCTTCTTTTTTAAACTATTCTTCTTATTATAGAGTCGGCCTAAACGTCTTCTATTGCTAAGATCCCTAATTTAGCCTCTACTCCTTAGTCCTATAATTACTTAATCCTTAACCTTTAGGTTTCTATAGTTTCTTACTCTATCTCTTAAATTCTTTAGTGCCGCTTAAGTCCATTAGCGCTGGCCTACTATTCCATAGTTTATAACTCTATATCTATTATTGCGTATTTTACGTCTTATATAACTATAGAACTCTATCTTGCCCTTTCTTAGCTTGTTCCCTTTAGTAGATCCTATTATTGATTTTAATTAACTAGTTAATTAATTCTCGCATAGTTGTTATATCTTTTATAAAAATTATTACGTCCTAGACTTTTGCCTTAAGTCCTTATTTATACTATACTATAAGCGCCCTATTATTTTATTTGACTTATATTGCGAGCGTTGTTGGAATTACAAGGTTATAAGGTCACAGCGGAGGTGTCTTAAGGGTCTATTTGATGATAGAGATGACGCAGACGATGAATATTGATTGATTCGTGATGCAGTAGATGCGGTTGATGTCTATGTAGATTGCATGCAGAGCTTGACCTCGCAATGTGTCCAGAGCTTAGTCAGCACCTCATCGCTAATTTCTGACAAGCGTTTAAAACTATATTATATACTAAAATACTAAAATACGTTATACTAAATTTTAGAGTTTTCTTTCCGCTATAGTTATTGCCTTAGGGTTTCTAAATATCTACGTTAACTATTCCGCGAACCTATTCTAACTAAAGAACATATATTATACTTCTTAGTTAGTAATTAACATACCATTTACCTGTATTTTAGTAAGGTAAGGTTTAAACTATTTAAGTGCTCTTCTAGATAGGAATAGTCCTATATACGCCACTTGGTCTATAACCGTTGCTAGTTTCGCTCCTTCTTATATTACCTTAAAGTACATTTATATAAGGAACCCTTTAAGTTTTAACTTCTCCCCTAAGAATTGCTTATTTAAAGGTAACTTAACTTTTACTACGCCAATGCTATTAATTCTGTCTTTAAGTGCTTTGTTATTATCTTATAATTAGTTAACCATTTCTTATAACTATTTAACTGTAACTAGTTACGAGTCAGTGTCCCTTATATTAGTGTCCCCACTAGTACCTAAGGTAGTTACCGCCGTTAATAGCGTTGTGACTAGTGCTTTTAGTGGCATATTATTCAACTTTGTTAATACCGTAATTAGGTAGTAAATATATAATAAAGCCTTGTAAGAAATACTATAGTGGGCTTGTTATTGGGCTAGGTATATAGGTAAATAAGAAGTTAACAATATAATAATAACTAGTAGAGTAGTTGCTTAATAGATTAACTCTAAATATATTCTAAGATTTACTATAAAGAAAGAACTATCTAGGTAGGGACTGTAGTCCTTTAAATATATAAACTACGCCTAAGAAATACTAAGTACGTAAGGTATATAAGGTACGCTTAGTATATAACTGTCTGAACAAGGCTTCGCAATGCGGTTGCACGCGATTACGTAAGCTAAGCGAGCATAGGAAATCCACCAAATTCCACCTATAGAATAGGAGAATCAATTAAGCATTAATTAAATCAGTTACTACCCCAATACTATTGCAATAGCGATACGTATTACCGGAAGTGATACTAATACTAATTAGTAATCACAGGTTAGGAGACGTATTATCTACAAAGAGAGACGAGCCCAATCAGTCCCTACTATAGGCCTTTACCGATCTCGTTTGCTAAGGAGCATTAGTCAACGTATATTTAAAAAGTCAACCCCTATCTAATAGGCCCTTAACTCTTTATATACAGCCCTTAGGTATTTAAAGAACCGACCCCTTTTAATAGGCCCTTAGTTCGCGTCTATTACGCATTTCATACTACCCAAATTACGTTAAGGAGCATCAGTTAACGTGTGTTTAAAAAGTTAACCCCTATCTAATAGGCCTTTAATTCTTCATACACAGCTTTTAGGTACTTAAGGAACCGACCCCTATCTAATAGGCCCTTGGTTCGCGTCTATTACACATTTAAACTTAATAAAAGCTAAGCACTCACGTCCACGCATTTATATCAATTTGCGTCTATTACGCGTTTAGAATCTAAAATTAAACTTAACAAGAGTCACGAGACAAGAATTAATATGTTAGACATTAGGGCACAAGTTAAAGAAGGACGGAGGAGATAGAGCAAAGGGCTTAACACGTAGTCTAAAAACATTAACAAAGAAGAAATTAGTAAATTTATATAGTATAAGATTATGGAATATGGATCTCATAATATAACAGACAACGACCTATAGGAGCTTTACTGTAATAACTTTAGCACCTTTACACTAGAAGTCTTTAAGAATTGCAACTAAACAACTATTTATAACCTCCAACACTTCCTTTAAGTTTATAGAGTATGGGTTAAGAAAGATAGACATATTACAGTCCTACAGTTACTTTTTAACACCTTACAAGAAGAAGAACCTATAGAATGGACCAAGCTTAAGATTAGGAAGTATATAGCAACTAGAGGGAAGTTTAATTTAGGACAAATTAACTACCTCCTTAAGAACAACTTCACCAGCACCGGTACTATTAAAACCCTAACCTTAATTTTACCAACCATAAACCCTACCCTACTTACGATACTACCTATAAACCCTATTCTACCCACAATACTACCTACCCCTATACTCTAGCCTACCCCTATACCGCCCCTATAATAGGAGTCTAATTATATTAACTTAACCTTATAATTAGAACCACCTAGGGGACAGAGTCAAAGCTAGGGTTTTAGTAAGGAGTTAATAAACCTCGCGAAGATATATATAGAAGACAATAAATACAGCGGAGAAGATAACAACTTTAACTTTAAATTTACCATCTTTTACGACTTCTGTAGTAGAGCTAATATACCCTAAGAAGCTAAAGTTAAAGCCTACCCTATAATATTATACAGCCTAGTACTTGACCACTACTATACTAACCTTAAGAACGTTAGTCTAGCCCTTTTATTTAACTAAATCTGTAACGCCACATATAATTACTTTAAAAGACCTAAGTATAGGCGTAGTATACTAGGGTAATGGAACTTAATAACCCTAAGGTCTATAATAAATAAAGGCGAGAATACTAGAAAATTAACTCTAGACTACCTATAATTACTTATTAAAGTACTAAGACACCTCTAGTATAGCCTTAACCCAGACTTACATACTAATAAGTTCCTTTATAACAAACTTATCAACGCTTACTAGGAGTTACTAGCTTATTAATATACCTACTTTAAACCTTCTAACAGCCTACGTCAGGAAAAAATTTACCAGCATTTTTGCAGCATTTGGCAGCATTTGGCGGCCAAATGCGCATTTCGCGCATTGCAATGTGTAGCGTATAGTATTGACTAAGGAGCGGCATACTGCCGTATTTAACAGAAACCAATAACGCGGTGCAGCTAATTGCGCATTTGCAGCTACCCGGTCAAGTAATGCCTTTATTCTATTAAGCTTTTTTTGCACTTAATATACAATTAACGTATAATGCCCTCCTCGCGCATTCTGTATATCTTGCTTACTTTAAGTAATAGATAAGCGTTGCTCTTCCCGCGCACTTAATAGTATTTACTCAGTCTACGCAGTTGGTAGTATTTACCCATTCCGCGCAATTGGTATACTTTGCTTACTTTAAGTAATAGATAAGTATTGCTCTTCCCGCGTGGTTGTTATTAAGTGTTTATCCCACGCACTTAATGGTATTTATTTAGTCTGCGCGGTTAGTAGTATTTACCTATTCCGCGTAATTAGTATACTTTGCTTAGTCTGCGCAGTTAGTACCCTTTGCTTATTCTACGCAGTTAGTATTCTCTGCTTATTCTATATACCTAGCACACACTGTACAAAGAACACATTTTGACCTAATAGTAGTATAGTATAACCTCAATACGCCTAATAATGCCCTTTAGTTAACCTACTATTTTAAGTTTAATATTTACATTAGTTCCGCCGCAATAGTAGCACTATACCACTAAACCCCTAATTATCTTCATTCTTGCTATTATTTTCCCTATTAATTCCACTGCCTTCTCTATTCTTATTCTCTTTATTACTGTTATTTTCCCTGTCTATTCTACTGCCTTCTCTACTCTTATCCTCTTTATTAGCAAGTTCTAGTATCACCCATCCATCTCCACTCTGTAGGCGGGCCTTTATATCCTCTAGTACAGCACTATCCGTAATATCTATAACCTTAGACTTGCCGGCGAATGTATACCGCAAGATACGGTGATTAATTCCTGTTTTCTATTTATTGTTACCTTAAATTTATTTAAGGAGCGCTTTAATGGCGTTAATGTTATAGTTATATGGCATTAAAATTGTCTTATTAGTATACTGCAAGAAGGAGACCTTATATGTGGTTTTAGGGCTCATTCTTGGCAATAAATATACTGGGCTACCATTATCCTATTATATTATCTTTATTAGCCCGCATATAACAATTAAAATGGTGGGATATTATAAAATAGGAAACGGCGGCAAAGTGCTATAGCATATAGTAAGTATCACAATATGACGTTGTGACGTAATCAATGTAATATTATATATTTACACTTATAGCATGCGGTTATTAAGTAAACCTATTATTATACTTAGGATCCAGTTCCTCTAGATCTTCTATAGTATCCTTAAAAGGATTGCTAATTGCCTACTAAATCTGTAGCATCTTATCTCTGGTTATATTCCGTATCTTATTAACTTGTTATAGAAGTAGCCTGCGTAGCCTTTTATCACGCTTAGGTTAGTAGCTCTTCTAGGTATTCTATAGTCACTCCTAACTATCTATAATACACTTTAATAAGTATAGTAAGAGGCTTCCTATGGTTTTACCTATAACTATAGCGTTGGCTTTAAACTTATAAATAATTCATATTCCGCTTCTATAGTCCTTAAGCGCATATTAAATTGCCACACATATAAGCCATATTATATTAGCTGTAATAGGCAAGAATAGGTTAGCACTATTCTTATTAAGGGTAAGTGACCTTGCCCAGTATTAAAGAACACGCGCTTAATACAGTATATGATAATTAGCGCCCTAAATCTTGTCTCTCCATCCTAGCCTTAGTTAGTTAGGTATAATAAAAGGTAGAGTACTAACTAGGCCACTAAGCATAAAGCGGTTATTCTTAAGTAGTTCCTCTACTTCCTTTGCCATAACCTCAGTATCTAGTTTAAGGCAGTTATAGCTCCCAATAACAGTATTGCGCACTGTGTTTATTATAGCACACTAAAACACACTGAGTTGGTTATATAGCTGGAAAACCAGTTAGTATAGTGCTACTAAATCCAAGGACTGCGAACCTTGCGTGCCGCCGGCCCTAGTAGCATACTTAATGCTCCATTTGTTGGGCCTTTGTAACAGTCTATAATAGTAATTACCTCTTTCCATATCTGCTTTATTAGTATATTTAGACTGCTTATGTTTATTTCTAGCCAGGGAGAGAGATAGAGCTCTTTGGGTATAGAGCCTATCATTATATATACAATAAGACGTGTCTGAGCGATACCGTATATCTTTGTATCAACTGGGCTAAGTGGCTGCTTTATACATTATCCGAAGTCATCCTATAGCGGTTATTCGTCTGAGTAACGCATATATTTCTTTTAAGTGTAGGTTTTAGATGTCCTGGGGTTACTTAGGGTTTATAAGCTTTTGTCTAACAAGAACGGGACTGTCCATTAGGATAACGTTATTAAAATTAACAATAATGGGTCGTACTGTAGCACATAATAGTATTAATAACAGCCTTGCCTTTTAATAGAGACAATTATAGTATAGAGCTTAATATTATCCCCTTTAAGATCTAGATCATCTTGGGAGCTATTGCTTAACTTATAGCGTCTTTATTTACTTTTCTACGGGATAGGTAAAGGATAAGTATATCAGTCTAGTAGAACTGTTTAGCTTTTATACGCACCTTACTTCCCTAGGAGACGCTAGATGGTCTAGAGTCTTATACCTAATATGCTTTAAACGACAACCCGTTTAACTTTTATGGTATAAATTAGGGTTTTCTTACTAAGTGTAGATAGAAAAGAGCCTTAACTAACTTATGATGATAAGTTAGGAGGGCGGCCTGACTGTTTATTAAGCTTTATAACAGGGTGATTAGATTACCTTGCCATGGCATAGGGTCCTACTTTATATAATATTTTTTCTATACCGCGCAGAAGCCTAGTTCCTCATAATATTTACCTACTTTTAAGGTAGAGGGTATAGTATATGGGATATAAAGGGTAGCTAGCGCGTAGAGGGTGATATATGGTGGTGTTATATTCTAGTTTATTATGGTTGCAGCAATCTGCCCCTTTATTGCAATCCAGCGCCGCTAGTTACAACTTGCCGCTGTTTTAGCTAAGTTATATTCATTTACCGCCTAGTATAAGCCTATTTCCTTGCATATGCATTAACCTGTGCCCTATTTATTCGCTTAAAGTCTTTGTTATATATAGTATTATATATATCCTAATCACTATAGTTGTTTACAAAGAAACAGTCTATAACGTTAATATCCATTAGTATAAGTAAGATGGGCCTTGTAATATGGTTGATGTTATATATCTAGAGGGCATTTAGCGTGCGTCTTATCCTGCTACTAGATAGCTTTATACTCTGCACTCTAAGCATTCTGGTTCTTGTATTAATCTTGCCACTATTGTAAACTTAAAGGGTCTCTACTAACGCACCAGCATATTTTAGGTATTTGCCCTCTTTATCCAATCGCCCAGTATCCTGGATTGTGAGTAGTAGATAAAGCCTCCTAACTTTGTTGCTATGGAGGCTATTATTTGCCTGCTTATATTCTTGCACTATTATAGTATTATAGTGGGGGGCTCTAGTGTTAGCCTATAATGGGGTACATTAAGCAAATACCTTATTAAGCTTATTGGTGTTAGTGGCGTCCTTCCTAAAGCGAATGTAGTATATAACGCTGTAATAGATGCTTAGGGGCATCTTTAATACCTAATTGTTATCAGCCTTTAGTTGGTTAACGTCCTAGTCTATTTACCGGATTCCGTTAATCTGCTTACAGCATTCCCTTATAAAGGGGGCCAGTTTAGATATAAGGTCGGTAATCTCTATCTAGCGCTGTACCTCCTTAACCGTACGCTAGATAGATATGTTGATTCTCTAGTCTTAAAGTATCTAAGCTGTATAGTTATTAAAGTTCTATATATACAAGCAATATACGTATACATCAACTGTAGGACCTAGTTATATTGTTTGTATTGCGCTTATTGGGTCTGCCATGTTAATTATATTAGTTGACGCCTATAGCTCGAGTTTGTTCTAAAGTATTATATTAAGATGCATAGTGTTATATTATAGCATCTGCTCTTTGTAGTTGTTCCGTTTATTAGTCCTACAGTAGAATACCTTCTACAGCTTATATACTTGCTTTGAGTACTCTATATCTATGCCTCCGATTGCTCCTAGTCGCTAAATACTCTCTGGATAGTAGGTAATGGCATATAGCTTAGGAATATTAAAGTGTAGTAGTCCTACCTTACTTAGTTAAAACGGAAGGAATATATCCTTTATCTTATCCATTCTATAAATAGCTACTACTAGGTACTGGATGGTTGATTTGTCATATAATACATATTAAGATAGTATAGTAAAGTCCACAAACGCCTGGATAAATAGCATGGCGCCTTTATTCTATTTTAGTAAGGGTGCTATAGCAGGAACCAATTATTATAATAGAGATTTATACATCTTTCCTATCTATTGGCCGACATTTACCTAGCTATCCCACACTATTATATTAGTAAATTACTCTACCTATACAAAGCGGGTGGTAATAAGTGCATTAATATTTAACATCTCCTGGCCGTAACTATCTGTGCGCGGGATATTAAGGCCCTAATATTTTCTAGCCTATATTTTACTTTGTATAAGCCCCTTAATCCAGTATATAAGGTATTCACTAGTAAGGCCTTTAAGCACCTAGTGTAGGAAATTAGGCGCCATTATCTTGTAGATATTAGATAGATTATGGCCCTATATAAAGTTGCGGAACGGCCGAATATAATCTAAGTTATCCTTCTTATTAGTATTGCAACCTTCCTGCTACATTTATATTTGGTCTTTTGTTGATTAGTATGTACAAAATAGCTATGGCCGCTAGATAGCAGTCGTTAGATTATGCCGTTTATTTATATATATATAACAAATCGAATATTTACAGCCACTCTTAATACCTATAAGCGTGACCTATTTTTTATAATCAGCTATAAATATAGCCAGAAGTGGAAAGCAGTGTTAATCCTAGCCATCCGCGTATAGGAGATGTACTCCTTCTTTGCTAGCTTTCTCTAACGTTGTAGGCATTATTAGCTTGACCATACAAGCAGTAGGGTTGTTACTAAAGCATACATTTAAGGATGGCCGTAAGGGTCTTATATTGCACCGCTAGTTGTATTATTTAGTTACTAGGTATGTGGACCGGGAGGTATACAAGTAGTAATAGGGCTAGTTAATTTACAGATTGTTAAATACACAGTTTAATGTTTCCAATTAAAATATAGAGCGGCCATGCTTTCTTGCTGCTGGTATATTATGTTAGTTGGGTCTTATTGCTGGCTAATATAATCAGCACTATAGTTGCGCTAAGCGGTAGCTGCTCTTGCGTCTCCCACTACCAGTTTGCTGTGTTAAGCTTATTATATATTTTTATTCCTACTGACAAGTACTGCCTTACTGGCAAGAAAGTCATGTCTCCTTAGAAAGGGCCATGACTAATAAGGAGGGACACGATCTTTAGAGTATTTCGGTGATGTACCAGCAGCTGCTGGTCCCCTACAGTTATAATTGTTTCAATCCACTACGGTTGCTTGCTCTTAGATTGCATCCGTTTTAAAAGTAGTTTTGCTTTAATATCTTTAGCACTCCAACAAGAAAAATAGTTGGCAAATATTCCCTAAAGCCTAATATTATTAAACTACTTATTAATAGCGCGGTTAGAAGTCCTGTGGCTTACCCACCACAAGACCTATATATATTCTGCCTTACTACCAAAAGGATAAAATAGGGGAGGTGTCTTATCTAGTGTACTGCCAGTATATTTAATATACGGCATAATGTTGTATACTGCCGCAGTATCGTCCGCAGTTTATAGATTTCCTTAGTTCTATCCCAGAGGCTTTCCCACGGCACAGCTAGTGGCCTCTTTAAATATTTCAGTCCAAAAGACGTCCGTAGATGTTCCAGTTAAAGTTTGCTAATTGGTCTTAACTATCGCCAGGTTGTACACCCTATTAAATATTATAGAATTATTGTTATAGTGCACATCCACAGCCCTATTATTTGGCTTATTAATAATATTATTGCCTAGAGCTTATATAGGTGGCTACTTATTATCTTGCTCCGATTTGGCCTTATAATTAGTTGTTTAATGCCCTTCTAAGGTTTAATAGCATAGTATATTGTCGTCTATATATTGTGTAAGTGACCACTTATTATCTTACTCTAGCTTAGCCCTATAATAGGCTGTCTAATACTCCCCTGAGCTTTAATAGCGTAAGGGTGCATTGTTATCTATCTCTCTAATATTAATGGCCTTGTATCTATCCTTCTTCTATTTCTATTTTCTTAGACAATATTATTTATAATAGGTTAGACCGCCTATACTTTTTACTTTAGTCCCGTACTTTCCACATTGCCGCTAGATAGAGCTTATTTATAAATTGCCGTATTAAGCTATAACTTGCTACAGTTTAGTTAAAAGGGGGCCAAAAACAACATCTGTGTAAAACTGTATGTTTAAAGTAGTGTTTATAGCTCATGCTATGTTATAAGCAAGAGCATGGCAATGTCCATAGACACTAACGCGCTAGATAGCGCAATCCGCTACATTTTGCGCTAATTTACACCAGATCGCGTTATATTAGGCTAGGAGGCTCTACTTATTACTAACGTCACGCCACCTCTCTGTTATACTAAGCACAGAATTCTAAATACTACTATTCCCTACTTAAGATACTAGACTATTTTTTACAATGGGACGTGATATATAATAGCGGTATGCCGTAAATGCGGCGTGGTATAACTCTGTAAGCGCCATAAACCCGTAAAAAGACATGCAGCTTATCACCAGCTTAGGTATCACTGCGGAGAGACTTGATACTATTAAGCGGACTTTTAAGCAGGTTATTATTAAGGACAATATCCTGCACGTTTTATTTCACAAACAACTAAACAATTTACTACGTAAGTAGGTAATCTAGAAAGTTATCCATTAAGTAGTAGAATGCGAGAAGGCACCAGCGCCATAGGTATATAAGGCCATATAGAACATGCTAGCCCGTATATAGTTGAATATACGCAAAAAGATAAAGGTGCTAGGGCGGCCTAGCATTAACTATGTAGTGGATGCGGAAAAGGGGCATATAGCTACCACAAACTCGCAGAACTTGTCCCTGCTTAGCTATATACAGAACTACGGCTGCAATCTTAAACGACTTATTATACTACTTTACAGGCGGCAACTAGATGGTACGAACTTAGTCCTAAGCATGGACGTGGCCTTAAATCTAGTATTGCTGCCTAATACGCCTCAAGGCCTATATATAGTTGAATATTAGCTACTAGTTAAGATGTTTTTAGAGGCTGGGGTGGATTGTGACAAGGAGTAGATATAGGCCGCCTATATAGAGACTATGCCTATCCGAAATAATGGGGCCTTAAGGGCTGCTCTATTAAGGGCAGTTTATTATAGGGTGGGCTAGGCTATATTTACAGCTATCTGTAGAGATGGTATGTAGGTGTCCGTCCTAATTATAATATATTACTAACGTTTATCTAGCCCTATTACTAGCGTGATACATTTTGCTAGGCGGGCTAAAAGGCATTAATTAATTACGGTTGATCTAATCTATATAGAGATAGTGACTTTAGTTAAGTTTGCCTTGCAGCAAGACCTCCTATCGCACTAGGAAGCCCTAAAATTATTATCTGTATACACAATCTTAGGTTATCTAGGCGTGGTATAGCAAATCACCTTTACTATAGGCTCTTCTATTAGGGGCAATTATATAGATATTATATTTGTCCTGTGTTTTGCTAGCTAGTAGCTAATAGGGTGGGATAAGTATTATTTTAAGGACCTATAGCCTTAGCGACAAGTTTCTTAAGATATGGTAAGGGCGTGCTAATACTGGCAATAGTATAGCCTAGGTTAGGGAACTGCCTAATATAAGTAGGAGAGGGCGTTAAGTCGCGTTGCCTTGGCGGCAGCTATGGCAAGAAAAGGATTAGATACTATTTAGGGTTATTGCAGTTCAGCGAAAATAGAGGCGGCCTATACTATACGGAGAGTAATTGATAATAGTTACAGTCAGTATGTCTAAAAGTCAGCGTCGCTGTCAGCGTCGCTGATAACATAAGCAGTTAGCGAGCTTAGCTGTAAGACTACAGCTAGCTAGCAGCTCGCTGCCTTAGTGGTAAGATTTAGTGGTAGTTAAAGCTTTTGGTAGAGCTCTATATAGAGCTTTAGTGTAGAGCTTTGGTAGAGCTCTATGCAGAACTTTAATAGAGCTCTATATAGAGTTTCTATAGAGCTCTATACAGAGTTTCCGTAGAGCTCTATATAGAGTCTTAGTAGAGCTCTATATAGAGTCTTAGTAGAGCTCTATATAGAGCTTTAAGGGAGCTTTATAGAGCCTCTCTGGCAGAGCTCCCAGTAAAACCTTTAGTAAAGCTCCGTGCTAAGCCCCTAGTAAAGCTTTAATAGCTAGGGAAATTAATTATAGAGTCTAGCTTTAAGCTAGAATTATTATAGATTAGTAAACCCTTAGTTAAATACAGTATGCGCTAAAACCAAATTAGAGGCTCTGCTAAAGGCTCTGCTAGCTATACTACTTACCTAATTAAGACAGCTAGCTAACAGCTTAACAGTTAGCGGACAGCGAGCGATTTACTTAATGCAGTTAGTTAGCTATAAAGGCTGAAGCTCGCAGCTAGCTAACTGGTTGTGGTTGTTGGCAAGATATCTAGACTATAATTTGACTAGTTAAGTACTTAAAATCTAGATCACGGATTAGCATTAATTAACCGCTAGCCTATAAGGGATAGAAATTAGGGTTACTAGACTTTATAAATTAGGCTGTCTTTACCATAATGCGCTTGTCTATTTTGGAGATTATAATTGTTAAGAGTCTATCCTATTTGGCTATAACATATAGTGTTGCAATATGCCGTATTTTATCTAGTGCTATAGCAAAATTGTAAATGCTAAAGGCCTATAGCTACTGCCGCTCTTGACTTCTATCTAGTGTCCCTATTTAAGGGTCTTACTGCTAGTAGTATCTATAACATCCGTTCTTACCACTCTCCTTATATTCTGACGCCACTAACATCCTCTTTATTATTGTTATCCTCGCTATTGTCACCGGCACCGTCCCAGCTATTATTATTAGCGCCCTCTCCGTCAGCCTCGTTCTACACTTTAGTATAATTACTAGTACCACTAATATTTATTGCACCTGCAAAGTTAGGGATAGCAATGTCGAAGTTAACGTCTATGCTATATAAAATGGGCATATAATTGGCTATACGCTGGCAGTAGATATGCTGTATGGTTTTATTAACATTAAACAGGGCGACAAGTTGCTAGAAGTTCTCTTTCTGCTTAGGATTCTTAAGGTTAATAAATACCTTATTGTCCTTACACCACTTCTTAATTTTGTAATATGCGGTGTTTGTAAAGGTTTTATTGCCAGTATAATGATTATGGACCACCTAGGGACTACCGACGATGATAAGGCCTATTTATAGTCTAGTAATTGTAAAAAGGTTCCTTACTGTGTCCTGGACAAATTTTAGCGGACTGGCAACTATTATATTGTATACTAATAACTCTACCTAGCCGCCTTAGATGCTATTGATGGTAAAGACCTTAATCTTACTAACTACTGGCGCAAATTCCTGCTACTTGCTGCCATCTTACTAGGCGTAGCACCATTCTTTAAGCGCATGCAGCGCTACAGAGTAGACGGCAAGTTAGGCTGTATACGGAACGGCAAGGCCAACCTCTAATAGCTTAAATCCAAAGTTTATTAGCACCATAGCCACCCAGAATGCGCGTTAAGTGTAAACCAGGTTGTACATTAATTGGCTAAACTCGTTTACCTATATAGTACCATTAATAGCAAGGAACGCGACAGGGTAGTTATAGCGTAGTATATCCTTAAAAAAGCTTACTGCTAGTTTTAACTGCTTTTAGTCCTTAACTATTAGGCTTATCTAAAGCTAGCTGTGTAGCAGGACGGCATTTATAAGATATGCAATGTCTTTAACAAATTAATATTATAGTGAGAACTACACTATATCTGCATTAGCCGCAAGGAGATGTGTATAGAGGGAGACGGATTTCTAATGGTGGAACGGATTATTAAAATTGGGACCAAGGATTGGTTTTGGTTGGTATATATTACTAAGGAGAACCTAAGGCACAGGGTTGCTAGCCTGGATTTATAGACCTCCCTAGATTAAATATAGTCTACTCTAGGCAAATCTAGCAAGACTGTCTAGCTTGGACGCCTTCCTAGCCTCATCATAGAAAACTGCGCGTATAGCGCTAATAAAATATATATAGGTCTATAAGACCATATTGGGTATTATAAGAATAATATCAGCCTTCTTGGCTAGGTATATAATAACTATGTTAGCTACAAGTATCAATCCCATCTTATTATCTTGCGTTATATTGTCACTAAGTGCAAATCAGTACAAGTATTGGCGGAATTTGGCGTATTTAGTCGTATTAGGGTCTGTAATAGGATATAGGTTTCCGTTACTGTCTAGAACACCCACAAGGCGTAACAGCTACTGACCTTTAGATAAATCTATAACCTATAACCACTTGTTAAAGCCAGTGGCATTGCTAGCCTTAAACGTACGGTAGAGTAGGAATGCTATATTTAGTATAAATGCGTCCTTGTTAATTATAGCATAGTTATCCTGTTTCTTAAAATACTTAGGATAAGTATTAATGCCTACCGCTGTTTGCTGTATAATGGTATCCTATATATAGACCTTAGTTTCCATTAAGCGTATATGGCGGTAAAGGATGATAGGAAATTTAGTAAGATAGCCTTGCGTAATTAGTGCCTTATAGTCCTCCATAAGTGCATTATTAATTATCTCGGCCAGTATATCCAGTTGGCGATTAAGCGGCGATAAGACCCAGATTCTGGTAGGATCCTACTAGGGCGACCTAAGTTAATACTGGTATTATACTAAGATAGTTAGGAAAGTTGATTTCCCAATACTACTAGGGCCTTGGATTAGCAAAATACTGCCTGTTATATGTTTGAGCGTAGTACAGGTACCTGTTTGCTCTTTGTTAAATAGTGGCAAGACAGCCTTAAGGGCATTATTAACTAAGTTCTTCCCATACTTAGCAATATTATAGTTAAAGTAATTAATACGTAGAAGATCTGTAAAGTTATTAGACAGTGCAATTTAGCGCTTAATCTAGAAACTGTTACCTCCTTGCTATAGATAGCATAGAGTGTTAATCTCTTAGGAGATTCCAACCTTAGGGACACGCTTAGTTATAAGACATTTAATGCCCTATGCCGTAATTAGGGCCTTACTTAGGTTATTAACTGTTATAAAGTTATCGCTGCTTAGGATATGCTCCGGAGCAAATATAGGGTTTAGTGTAAACTTATAACCTACCTATAGTTAAAAGATGAAAGTATAGTAGTTATAGCTAAAGCTAAAGGGAGTGGTATTAACAATAACTCCTTTCCAGCTAGCCTGGCTATCTGCGTCTTTACCTAGGAATAAGATATCAATAATGAAGTCAGTATAAAGGGTAAGACCATTAACCATCTAAATAGCAGCGTAGTAGACTTAGTCTGTGCCACCTAGGAAGGTAATGAGACGAATAATAGTGGGTACCTGGGGGTTCTAGTTAATGACCTTAAGGCTTATAACTGCGGCATAGAACTAGACTGTAAAATACTTAAGAACGCTATTAAACTAATACCTCGTGGGGATTTTGTACAATAGTTAGTTCTCTACTAAGAGCTATATACCAAGCTAGATATTTATGTTATAGTTCTTCCACTAGCGACCTAAAGGATTGTTAACGCTTTGCTGCTATAGGCTCGCGTTTAGGCTCGCAATATGACTATTAAGCTATTTAGTACCTAGTGTAAAGAAGTAGATAATGACTGTAGGATTATTTAACAGCATGTCCTAAGCTTTATGGATTTGCGGCATAAACAGGCCGAAGTCCCTATTAATAAAGAAGTACTTACTAAGCAATGTGCGCGTACCTAATATAAGTTTGTTAAAGGCGGCAACGAACCTAATATGGTAAAGTTATAGGGTTATAGCATCTTGCGGGAGAATGCGAGTAAGATGCTTAAGCGTAGTTAGATATAATAGTTATTAAGTAACCGGAGAAGTAGCATTAGCAGTGCCAACCTTAACATCGCTAGTAATATTAGTATCCGTAAATTAGACAGACGCTATCTTATATAAACGGTAAGTAGGCATTCCACTGGCCTTATAAGATACCTAGAATGTAATGCTATATGCTGTAATATGCTTTTTAATAATTTACATAATAAACTAAACTATAAGGTGGTTGTTGCTTAGAAGCTAAAGTGCATCTAAAGGTTTGGCTATTATAGAATCGCTATCCTCTATATAGGTGTTTAGATTATCTACTAGGCTATCTGCTACTAGATGGAAGCTGGCTGCATTAAGGGGTTTAGGTAAGGGAGAGGTAGTAGCTGTATTTAAAGTAGTAGCACCTAGTGCATCTACCTTGCCTAGAGTGGTTATGGCGTCTGTTGCCTAAATTAAAGTAGGTCCACTTATATAATTATTAATATTATGCCCTGCAACTTTGTAGTTCTTATATGCCTAACTATAGAAGATAGTTTAATGGTCTAGGGAGTTATAGTTTAGGCAAGTTTACTTCTTTTTATTTAATAGCTGGGGACAGTCTCGCTTTCTATGGCCTATGGTACTATATTGGTTGTATGTTACATGAGGACAGTTGCTCTTGAGATGACTAGCTTCCCTATAATTATTATATATAGGGTTAGGGCAGTTGGCTTTAAGATAACTAGCCTTACTATAGCTATAATAAAGTTAAGAAGCTTTCTTAAGAGGATAATTGGTGTGTATATAGCCGGTGGACAGATAGAGATGGCATTTTAGAGTATTGTTGGCTAAAAGGTATAGACTGCTAAGCTCTAGAAGAAGAGGCTTGTTAAGTATAGGGCCCTTGCCGTTACCTTACAAGATATTGGAGCCTGCGGCCGCTATAGTTGAGGCAATCTTAAAAACCATAACGCCCTTAGCAAACTTTTTGTAGTTATAGATATAGTTAATATTATAAGTTATAAAATGATTAGTAGGTAGGTCTATTTTAGTAATAGGCTGTGTTAAGTGGTAGTCTGTGTAAATATATTAGTAAATATAGATTCTCTATTATATAGCTAAGGTTAAAGATAAGGTAGTTAACTTACTATATTATAAGGCTCTATAGCCTAGATAGATCTACAGAGGCACTAGTTATAAAAGTAGATGCTAGTAGGGTAGAAATGAGGGAGGGTAGTTAGTAGAGTTAGGTTAACTAGTGAAGATGAGGAGATAAGGCACGCCCTAACAAAATTGTATATATAAAGCCTTGGCGGTAATGTACACGGTTATATACTCTATAGGTTAAACGCGTATAAAGGCGAATCTATAGTGATAAGACTAACCTGTAGAGGAAGATGTGGTATAGTATAAGTTAAGGGGACTACCTTACCTAGCCTATCTCTTAATATAGGCTAGGTAATAGTCCAGCACTATTAAGCTCTTGTAGTTTATAATATAAGTATATAGATGTGTAGAAGGGTAAGGGAAAAGAGAAGTAAGTAGTGAAGTAAAAGTACTTTACTATAGGTAGGCTAATTACGTTATAGGTGAATAGAAACTTAAACACTGTAATTTATTAAAAATGTTACTAATAAGCACAGCCTGCCACTGCTAGAAAGTACAAGTCTTTTCCTCCCTTAATTAGTAAGAGAAAAGGTATTATTAGCTAAATAATCTCTTACTAGAGTATTAAGTGGGGAGTGGGATATTATAAGACCGTATATAGTTCTAGATAGATCTAAAATAAAGATATTAAATGTAAGAGACTCTAACACAGAAAATACTATAGTAGAACACTAACCTCTTATATAACACTAAATAGATAAATAGTAAGATAAGTTGACATTGCTAAGCGGCTAGATGCTAGGTATATACAACATGTCTACTGTCCTAAAATGCCCCAATGTGCCCTAATATGCCCTAATATGTCCTAATATGCCGCAAAATGCCGCAAAATGCCATTAATTATATAAACTTATAATATAAGATACAAAACCTCCTATAACCTTTTGTGGTAGATATGCGTTTAAATAAGCACTAAATGTTTAGGTATAGACATAGAAGCATCCCATATACTAGATAATTATTGTTCTAAATAGACTTACCCAGTAGGCCCTTGAGTGTATAATAATAATACTAGTAATTATAAAGTAAGTGTAATATATTGCTGTCTACTAAACATACTACCTATTATATACTAAGCACTTCGCAGTGATAGAGTCCGTATATATAGATGTAGGCCAGCCCTCTAACTCTAGTAGCGCATATATCCACCAACTTTATATAATAATGAGAAATATAGTGACGCCTATAATAAGTGCAATATATCACCGTCTACTAGAAATACTACCTATTATATAGTAAACACTTTGCAGTAATAGAGCCTGTACGTATAGATATAAGCCAGCCCTCTAACTCTAGCGGCGCGTATATATACCAACTTTATTAATAATAAGAAATATAGTAACGCCTATAACCTCCCACATTCTACTATGCCATAATAACCAGTTACCCCTCTGTAGGCACTTAACAAATTGTTTGTATTAAAAACTGTAAGAGTTTAGTGGTACTGGACCGCCACCCAGCCCTAAATAGGCTGGGTAGGGTAGTCCCTATATATTATATAATTATACCCTTATACAATTATGCCCTTATTTAACTGTATAGCACTAAGTCTAGCTGCATTTACCCTAACTAGTAGCAGTAAATAACAGCCAATTTTACCTCTATGTGGGTATATACGGGTAATTATAAGATCTACTACTTTATCTCTCCTTTATTTACCTTATTTACCCTACCTTCTATCTCTCTAACAACTAACCTCTAACTATATCTAACACTAGAGTTATACTGGTGTAGCACTAGCTAGCTACCACATAAAGCTATTCTACTTTAATAGTTACCTTCTACTTAATATATGCTGTAATATTGTACGTACCTAACTAAACAAGTGACTTAATAATGACGCAACTATGGGTAAAGCCGGATGTGTGGTATAAGGCAAACCTGAAGCCAACTAAAGATGCGGATATTGCCTAAGGCTTTGGAATAACTATTGAAAACTATAATAGACTAAAAGAGAGGGTTGAAGATGTTGTGATTAAAGTTAAGCCTAAGCACGTAACATATTGTGGTAACTCTATAATGATGAAAGAAGAATATATTAAGGAGTTTTGTAAGTAACTCCCGTAATTTATTAATACTTTACTGGATTGGAAACTGCGGGTAATCCTGAAAATTATGGGAAGTGCTTATTCTAATTGCGTAAGGAGGGTACTAAGTACCTCTAATAAATTAAAAAACCTACCTCTGTATAAATATACGTTACCCTAAAAGACCGAAGCATAAGACGAGATGACGCCACCTTAGTTGCTGTATATAATATAGCCTATAGATATTACCGCAAACCTACTGCCTGGTATTCCTTTGCCTTAGCTAGTAACCCTAGTGGCAAGCAACGCAATTAATATAGGAGATATTGAGATTAAAATCCAATCTATAGGCTTAATAGGTAAGTTAATGGTTAGGGTAGTCTAAGTCTTATATCTAATGAGCGGAAACCTATATATAGCTCTAGGTAAGCTATAGGAGGAACTGTAAGCCTATATAGAGCTTAACATTAACAGTCCGCCTAAAAAGAACATCTATATATTACCATAGAGATATGAAAACCTCACAATACAGTTAGAGGGCACACTTATTATAGCTCTTAGTGAAATGGCAAAAAATGGTATAAAAGAGGCCGTGCTTATAGTATTATTCTTGCCTCCTAGCTTAAACTCCTAAGTTGCTGCTACTAATAATATACCGCTAGCCATTAAATCCAAGGCGCCTGGATGTGATAGACGCAGCGTAAAAGATAGCTAGCAAGTCCTAATGTTGCGTAAGGCCAGCGGTAAGAGTAAACTGGGAGAAGGTAAGAAGTAGAGTTGTTTAGGATTAGCAGTATATAGCTCTAAAGAAGATAGCGAGAGTAAGCCTATTAAATATAAGAAATTGGATAATAGTAAGACTAAATTGGGTAGATATAATAAGTGGCCTTAACTAAGATTAGCAATAAGTGCCCTAGTAAAGGATAATAAAAGCGAGCTGGCTATACTTGGGAAGTTAAATAGTTATAAGGCCAACCTAAATAGACGTAGGAAGCGCCCTTGACTAGAATTAGTGGTAGGCACCCTTATGGAAAGCAGTAATAATAAGCCAGTTATATGTAGAAGGTAATTAGTGAAGGGAAGATATAACCCATCTGCCTATAAGCCCACATTAACAAGTGACAGCGGTACCAGAGAAATTGCTATAGATAATAGTAAATTGCTATAACCTATTACTAAACCTGTAGGTATATACTAGCCTAATGATGTAATAGACGACCCTACTACTGTATTACCAACCGTTGATACCCCTTAAGATGTTACCGCAGAGGACAGCAAATTGCCGTAATATGCTAGTGGATATGATAATTAGTTCCTATATTATACTAACTCTAAGGACGCAGAGAGTGGAGATAAAGATAAGGATTTGGTTAATAATAGCAACTAAGATAAGGATTTGGTTAATAATGATAACTAAAATAAGGATTTGGTTAATAATAATGACCAAGATATAGATGTAGAGGAAGAACTTAACTAGTAAAATTTTCTAGCCCAGCTCTATAAGGCCGGGAAGGATAACCTAGATAGCATACTAGTATATGTAATAGAGGCGGATCTTCTGCTTACTCTAGAGTATTTCCTACTTGTCTTATTAAAAGCACTCTCTAAGACCGCCCTAATTGAACTCCCTAATTAGGGCCTTGTATTAGGCTTTAAATTCAGCCCATACTAAGTGGTATATGTGGCTTAGGCATTTAAGTAAAAAAGGATGATTAAAGAAGGTGGTATCTGTGTAGACGAACCCAGTATAGGCAAGACTATATAAATGATCACTTAATAGCTAATAAACTACTTTTATTATTAGAATGTGATGGACGTTTAAGAGGCCTAAGCTGTTAAGGATGTGACCCGCCACCTACCTAAGATGCATTTGCTGGATATAAAATGCCCATAGGCAGTAAAGTAGCCAATTATATGCTACTGCGAAGATAACTCTAAGAAGCTGTACCCTATAGACCTATAGTAAGGCTGCTTAGTTGTCCTTATGCCGAACCTAGGCCTGCCAGGATTCCTAAAGGACGTAAGTGTAATGTTATAAGATGGCGCGATTATAAAGCGCCCTAACCCGCCCTAGATTATAATTCTCGCCCCTAGCTACGATAAAGTTAAAATGTTTAGTAAACTGAAAAAGGACAAATGGCTGTAAATCTGTAAGGCTCTTAAGTGGACTAATGAGGAATAATGGGAGAATAACAATAATATATATACGGTTGGCAAGACTTTGCTACTATACCTATAGGGTAAAGCTAGGTTTAAGAATAATTATTGCCCTGCCCCTAATATAATGGAACTATTAGCGCTGAAATACTTAACCTAATTCCTTCTAATTACTATACAAAATTGTATTACTATATGACTAATACGCGAGTTTATTACTATATAAACTAGCATATAGAAACACCTAACTGGCTAATCCCCTAGAACGCATTAGGTATTAAAGAGTGTAATATAGGTTAGGCATATCCTCTAGGATAAATGCTACCTAGATATAACTAGTAGAGTCTTAATGTTGTTTATTTAGGATATAGTTAAGGAGTACTGTATTGTGTATAATTGCAGCCCTGCTATATAGGGTGTGTTTGGCACGCCTAATAATGGGAACCCAATATAACTAATATGGTTTATTATGGTAGGATTAAAGAGGCCTAAGTGGGAAGAAGTAGATAAGCTGAAGGGAATAGAGTTTAAAGTACTGCTTGAACTTAAAGAAGAAAACATCTAGCTAAAGAAGAAGGAATTTAACTGTCTTTGTAAGGATGCAAAGACTAACCCAGCTAGAGCAGTAGTAGATAGGAAATTTGGTAAACTAGCTGTATTTTTCCGCATAGTTATTCTAACGTTTTAGATATATAGAGGGGAGTTAACACTCTGGTTTAACTAGCAAAAGCTTATCCCAAAGAATAGCTATCTTAAATTAGTTATATTATAGGCCGACCCTAATGACACTAAGGTGGCTATAATTACAGCTATGGAGGACTAAGTGAGGATAGAGTAGAGGCGTTGATATAAGGAACTTCTGGCCATATAGGAGGAAGATGGCAGTGATTTAAATACTAAACTTGAGATACCGCAACTTACCTAAGCCAAGTTATACACTAACGCGAAAACGGTAGCAAGCGTAGCCTAGGTTGTTTAATACTGGGACTAGCAAGCCCCTATTATAATTAAGTCCGATAATAAATATTTAAAAACTTGGAGTTGCATACTTAAGGACCTAATTATTGCTAAGTGGACTACTAACCTACTTGGTAAGGAGTTTACTGATATACTTAACCGCTATTTTTAACAGAATGCAAAGTTCTTTAAAGCTAAAAAAATTTATAATTGCGTTTATATTGAAAAATAGACGGACGGTTTAGTGTATAAGATTGTTATTACTACTTGCTTACCTCTTACACTAGCTTGTTGGTTTAATAGGCTGTGTAAAGAATATGGTAAAGATAAGGTGCTCTACTATGCAGCCGGTATGTCTAATATTAAGAAGGCCAAGGCTAGGTAAACCTTTAATACTAATGATTCTAAGTGGATCCTACTTTACACCTTTATATTAATTAGGCTATTTATTAACCTATAGCGCGTAAATTATACCATTATGGTTAAGCTAAGCCACAAGCTCTTAGAGGTAAAGTAACTATTTACTTAGATAGATTAACAAGGACAGACTAAGCCTATCTGCTATAGTACTATTATAGCTAATTAGAAGTCAAGTATTAAGTAGAGGATGTTAAAGTTAACTAAATTTATATCGTTACTGCAGAAGTTAGTATATGAGGAAAAGGCCGGTTTAAGCTTAAAAGTAGGCTAAGGTAAGGAAGATACTAAAACTATCTAATGCTGGTAACGATTATAAGAGTATAATGTAACTATAGATAGTTCTAAACACTATATATAGCTATTATATGGCGAAACCTGTTATGATTATATAGTGGCGTATACGTGGGCTAAGGGACATGTCTTCTAGTAACTTACAGGTAGTAGCATAACGTATATAGTAGCGTTAGGAAAAAATTTACCAGCATTTTTGTAGTATTTGGCAGCATATTGTGGCTAAATGCGCATTTTGTAATGTGTAGCGTATAGTATTAACTAAGGTGCGGCTAAATGAAAAATTATTAAAATTATACTTTTATGCATGCTTACTAATATTAAGAAAGTATATATAAAATATAAAATATATTAATTT